>ERZ1673700.898-NODE-898-length-33776-cov-11.176033_pt1 | contig 33776 bp, 38 predicted proteins | sample MGYA00580230_ERZ1673700 | MGnify/ENA primary metagenome ERZ1673700 (study PRJEB41218, sample SAMN15661782) | gut metagenome | host: Homo sapiens | place: Canada: London | collected 2015-08-20/2019-03-30 | study: EMG produced TPA metagenomics assembly of...
TTGATTGTAGTTCTTTTGGTAGTGTTGGTATTTAAAGTCGTGAGTAAATAAATAAATTTTTAAGGAGAATAAATTATGTTTTTTAAAGAAAAGAAAAAAGAAACGATAAAAAATAAAATAAATAAAGGAGGTAACTATGGCGACAATAGGCGGAGTAATAGGCATTATAATAGACATGGCAATTGAAGCTTATAAAAAAAAGAGAGAAAAAGATAGTAAAAATAGCGCTAATGATAAAAATAATAAATAATTTTTAAGGAGGATAGCTATGGATGAAAATACAAAAAACGATTTGAAGAATGCTGGAAAAAATGCTATAAAAACAGGTATAGCTGCTGCTGTGATAGCATTTGTGAATAGTGTTTTTAATAATAATAATAAATAATTAATTTATTATAAATAAATTTTTTTAGAAATTAGAACTAAGTTTGCAACATTAGGAGCGCTAATAGTTGCAGCTTCAAAATTTTTAGGTTCATTTACTAAAAAAGATTAAATTTAATCCTCTCAATTTCAATAGCAGGCAAAAGGTAATATTGCTTGCTATTGAAAAATTATTAAATAAAGGAGCGGTTATGAATTCAGATGATTTATATTTTAATATTATTTAATATTACTTGAAAAAATAAGATAATTTATTAAAATACCTATTAGGTAAATATTTAGTATGAAGAATATAAAAAAATTAGTTGGAGATATAAAATGGAAATAACAATTGGTATAAAAGATAAAAAAGATGAAATTTACGATATAGTAGATAATATTATAGCGGTAAAAAAAGAAAATGGAGATTTTGAGATAATGAAAATTTCTATTGACGATGAAAATATGTATAGGGTCTCTCAATCATCGATAAAAATTATTTTTGGTAAAAAAAAGTTAAATTCTAAAGAGAAAGAAGAAGAATATTTATTTTTAAATAAAAGCGATAAAGTATTTAGAATTTTATATAGTAATATATATATAAAAAAGAAAAATGGAGATTTTGAGGTTTTTAAAATCGAAGAAAAAACAAACGGCATCTGTATAGGAAAAGATATACTTAAAATAACAAATGGTAAAAAAACTGTTAGTATTTTAGACGAAAACAGCGACATAGAAATAAGGAGTTTTTAAATGAGCAAAAATGAAAAAGATATAAATAATCAAAGTATACGAATAAAAATAGATGGATTAACGCCAGAAGAAGCTAATAAATATGCTTATGAATCAATGAAAATGAAAACGAAGATTGCCCCAAATTCTAGAGGAACTATTACTAAAGGTCCAACAAAAGAATTTAATAAGATTGAGCAAGAAACAAAAATGAAAAATATAGAAGGAGGAAATAATAAAAATGGCAAAAAGAAGAAGTAATGAACATATAAAGGCTCAAAGGAAAGGAAAAGAAATGGAAGGATATGTATGTGCAGCATGTGGAAAAATCTCTAAAAGTAATCATGGGCATCATATTGAATATTATAGCGAGGGAGGACCTGGAAACGCATATAATATAATAACATTATGCCCAGAATGTCATAGTTTACATCATGCTGGAAAATTAAATATAGATATAATAAGATTTTAAAAAGTGTATTGTATATAAAGAGATAGATTATTGTTTTATATGCGTGGCAAAAACTCCAATAAAAGTAGAGTGGGCAACCCTTTGGAAATTGGCGAACTTATAAGGCTCAATAATAGGAGAGTTTATAGGAGGTAGAATAGTGGAATCCGAAGAATTTAAAATTGCAGTAAATATTGGCAAAAAGTTTTTGGGACTTTAATTAATTTTATCATAATATAATTTTAATTCCTTAAAAGTTGGAAAGGTATTAAAAAGGAGAATAAATTATGTGGTGTAAACATAGAAGAAAAAAATTAGCCGATGGTAGTTTTATTGGCTCAATAGCAACTTATCATCCGCCGTATATATTTATGACTAAAGAGCAATATGAAAAACTTCGTAAGATTTATAGCAGACGAAGAAAACTAACAAAAATTAAACCTATAAAAGAAATTGACAATTTGATAACTCGGACTATTAATAAAGATTGGGATAATGAATGTATGAATATGGGTTGGATTAAGATGGATTGGTATGAGTATAAAAATAGAATATTTATATTTCGCCGTAAGCACAAAGTAGCGTCATTAGTTATAACGAAGAATACGATTTATAATCCATGTATTGCTTGCGGTGGCGAATATAGATTTCGATATTTAGATTTTGGAGAAGAATTTTTGGAAGAAAAAATAGAAAAGCCTCCTTTATGTGTTCGTTTATTCGATAAGAAAAGTTATTTTAAAGATGACGAACTATTAAGAATATTAGAACCCGAAAAATATAAAATTACAAAAATGTTAAAGGATTATTTTGATAATTCATTTGAAAGATTTTTGCAAGTAATAAATAGAAATATCATTGAATTTTAATAATAAAATTTTTTAAGGAGAAAATTAAAAATGGAAAACTTAACTAACGAAGAAAAAGATTATTATGAGCTTTTGGTAGACTTATTGGATAACGGCGAAATATCCAACAGCGAAAGGAATATTTTAAATAAGCGAAAAGAAAAATATTCAATATCCGACAGTCGAGCAAGCGAGATTGAAGAGTTCGCAAAACAAGAGCGGCTTCAAAATTTAAAACCTCAAAACGATTCGGAAAATAGCTATTATGAACTAATATTAGATTTTATGGAAAATGGCATTGTATCCGAAAGCAACAGAAAAATATTAAATAAAAGACTTGAAAAATACGGCATAACGGAAGCGAGAGCAAAAGAATTGGAATATTTTGCAAAACAAGAATATTTAGAAAGTAAAAAGGTAAAATTTGAATCGGAAGAAGAAAAAGAATATTATGAGTTTATAGTCGATTTGATGGAAAACGGCGCTATTTCGGAAAATAGCAGAAAGATACTTGATAAAAGAAAAATCAAATTCGGAATATCCGAAACAAGAGCTGAAGAACTTGAAGAGTTTGCAAAGCAGAATAATAGCGCTTCCTCAAACGATTTGCTTGAAGAAGGAAAAACTTATTATAATAACGGAGAATACGATAAAGCGATAGAGATATTTAAAAAAGCTGTTGAAATAAACCCTAATGACGATGACAGCTGGAGATGGTTAGGAAATTCATATTATAAAAATGGGCAATATCAAGAAGCGATAAAATCATTTAAAAAAGCCGTAGAATTAAACCCTAATGATGCTAATAATTATTATTGGTTAGGACGCTCATATAATGATAACGAACAATATAAAGAGGCTATAAATTCTTTAGTTAAAGCTACTCAATTAGTTCCAGATGGTCCTGAGTATTGGTATAGATTATGCATTGCATATAAAAATAATGAACAATATCAAGAAGCTATAAATTCTGGTTTAAAGGCTACGCAATTAAACCCCGATTATGCGGGTAATTGGCTTGAGTTAGGGATTTCATATTCAATTAATAAACAATATACAGAAGCTTTAAATTCATTCTTAAAAGTTGTTGAATTGGAACCTGACGATAGTTTTCATTTATGTTGTTTAGGTCATTCATATATGGATAATGAAAGATATGAAGACGCTATACAATCTTTATTAAAATCTGTTGAATTAAATCCTAACAATGATGATTGTTGGTATCTGTTAGGAAGTTCATATCTTAAAAATGAGCAATATCAAGAGGCTATAGATTCTTTATCAAAAGCTGTTGAATTAAATCCTAACGATTATGATTGTTGGTATCGGTTAGGAAGTTCATATTTAGATTTGGAAGATTATGATAATGCCGTATATTCGTTTGATAAATATATTAAAATTAATCCTAATGTTCCTTATGTTTGGAATGACTATGGCGTAGCTTTACAAAGATTAAATAGAATAGACGAGGCAATAAGTGCATATAGTAAGGCGTTAGAGATAGACCCGAATTATGAACTTGCAAGAAATAATTTACAAATTTTGCAATCTTCAAATGGAGGAGTTTCATTAAACGGTGTAGTATCTGGAATATCAAAAGGAATTGATACTTTAAATGAATTATCTGGGAAGGTAAAGCCCGAGACTATTGGAATGATAGCGGGAGCGGTTGGACTGATTGGTAAAATTCTGGGAGGTTCTAATAAAAATAAATAATAATATTAAAAAGTTTTTGTAAATATTTATTTTACATTAAATACTACCCAAGAGTAATAAAATTAAATAATAAAAAAGGAAAAAGTTAATGAATATAATTCAAAAATTAAAAGACTATAAAACATGTTTTCTTATGAACGCAAATATATCGGAATATTTGGGAATAGCGGCTTATAAATACAAATATATTGAAATCTACGAATATTACGATAACGAAGACGAAAATAAATTTATAATAGAAGAAAACGGTAAAGTAGCGACTATAGAAAATACTTTTGATTTTACCGAAGCTATGTTTTTAGATTGGGTTGAGCAGAGAAAATTTGAATTATCGGATAAAGAAAATATAAAAGATTTTAAAAAATTTGAAACTGTATTAATGTCGATTAACGATTTTAAAGAATATCGCCCGCATATTTTTTATAAAAATATTTATATGATAGAGGATATTAAATCTTTAACCTATGACGATGGAAGAAAAAGACATAGATGCGGCAATTGCGGTTATCCTTATTTTCATTCTTCGCAAATATTTGAATATGAAGGAGGAGAAGAAGGTTTAGAATCCGTTTCTTATAATGCCGATATTGAAATAGTTTGCGGTTGCTGTAGCAGGTTTGTCAAAAATCCAAAATTATTTATGGGAGGCTTAAATGAATGAAAATGAATTTATTTTTGAATTGCTTTCGAGCGTGCTAACGGCAATTTTTGAGAAAAAGGTTATTATAAAATATGCGGATAAAAAATTAGATATTTATATAACGGGAGTCGGCGGTTGCGTATTGGATATTAGCGCAAATTCCAATATTATAGTTAGGCAATGCGATATATCGGAAGAGATGCTTAATAAAATTAAAACTTATATAAATAATTTGTTTATATCGTAATTATATAAAATATATAAGGATATTAAAATGGAATTGGACGATGAAAAAATTAAAGCGTTGGAAAATTTTTGCCGTAAAAAAATTTGTTCAGATAAAATATTAGATTTGGAAGATAAAAAAGAAAGAACGGAATATTACGATAGTTTAAGCAAATCAATTACAATATATTCAAATAGAGTGACAAAAATATCGGAAAATTTATTTGAGGAATTTGTTAAATACGCAAAAGAAAGCGAAAAACGACTTTCAGAATGGTTTAATAAAATAAAATAATAAGGAAAAATAAAATGGAATTAGATAATGAAAAATTAGAAGCTATAAAAGATTTTTTTTATAAAGAAAATTATAATATAATTGATGAAGAGAGTAAAGAAGAATTCTATAAAGGATTGGCTCGTGACTTGAGAAAACTCGGTTATTCGTTAGATAAAATAGAAACTAAAATAAAAGAAGATAAAATCATATATAAGAAAGATTCAAGAGAATATTTTAATCGTTCATTATATAAAATGATACAAATGTATAAAGAGCAGGAAGAGGACACGAATAAATCAATTTATTATGAAAAACAGTATCAAAATTTGGAGGAAGAAGGAAAAGAGATTTATAATAAACTAATATTAAGATTAAACGAAAAAATTAAAACATGCGGAATAAAAAAATTGATAAAAGAAGTTGGGGCGAAAACTTTTTTTGATTATGATTATCGCTATTATTATAATAAAGAAACTTTTATAATAGAGGAATTAGAATTAGTCCCGCAATTATTAAAATTATATGGAAACTGTCAAACTATATATATGGTTAGAGACGAAAATTATACAACTTTATTTAAAATTACTAGTTACGATTATGATATGCTTGAATATTATAAAATCTGCTCTCTTTTATATCCAAATAAAGTGCCAAAAATATCTGACGATTTATTTAATAGATTAATTGAAATTGAAAAAGAAATAATTAAGAATAAATTTGAAAAAATGAAATAATAAATAAAAAAATTTGAAAAATAAAATATATTATGTTAACATAAATTAAGGAGAAAATTATGAATGAATATGAAGAATATGAAGAAACTTATAGCCAAGAGGAAATCGATTATCTATCGCTTGGAAAATCATATTATGAAAACGAAAAATACGAAGATACTATAGATATATTTTTAGAATTAATTAATTTGAATCCTGATAATTATGAAGGCTGGCACTATTTGGGAATGTCTTACGCTCAAATAAAAGAATATGAAAAAGCTATAGGATTTTTACTAAAAGCCATAGAATATAACCCCGAAGAAGAACTTGATTGGTGTTGGTTGGGTTATTCGTATAATGAAAATGAGCAATATCAAGAGGCTATAAATTCTTTGTTAAAAGCCGTAGAATTAAATCCTGAAAATGATAATAATTGGTATGAATTAGGACGCTCATATAATGGAAATAAACAATACAAAGAAGCAATAGAAAGTTTATTGAAAGCTGTAGAATTAAATCCTAATGATTATTTAAATTGGCATTGGTTAGGTTGTTCGTATAATGAAAATGAGCAATATCAAGAGGCTATAAATTCTTTATTGAAAGCGGTGAAATTAAATCCTGACGATGAATATAATTGGTATTGGTTGGGGCGCTCGTATGAAGATAATGAGCAATATAAAGAATCTATAGAATGTTTATTAAAAGCTGTAGAAATAAATCCAAACAATGAATATAATTGGTATGAATTAGGATACTCGTATAATAGAAATAAACAATATAAAGAATCTATAGAATGTTTATTAAAAGCTGTAGAATTAAACCCAAATAACGAATATAATTGGCATTGGTTAGCTCATTCCTATTTTCAAAATAAACAATATGAAGAAATGGAAGCGGCTTTATTAAAAGCGGTAGAAATAAAACCCGATTATTATGATTGTTGGCTCGGTTTAATATTATCTTATAAAAAAATGGAAGATTTTATTAATGAAATAGAAGCATGCAAGCAATTAATTAAACTAAATCCCGATGATGATATCGGTTGGGAATATTTAGGAAACGCATATTACAAAAATGAACAGTATAAAGAAGCGATTGAATCGTTCTTGAAAACTGTAGAATTAAATCCTGAAAATGATAATAATTGGTATTGGCTAGGATGCTCGTATTGTAAAAATAATCAATATCAAGAGGCAATAGAAAATTTATTAAAGGCGGTTAAAATAAATCCAGATAACGATAATAATTGGTATTGGCTAGGAAAATCATATTGTAAAAATAAATACTATGAAAAAGTAATAGAAAGTTTATTAAAAGCCATTGAATTAAATCCTAATGATGAATATAATTGGCTTTGGCTTGGAAATTCTTATATCGGTTTGAAAGATTATAATAACGCTATTAAGTCTTACGAAAAAGGAATTGAAATTAATTCTACTAATTGCAATATGTTGAATAATTACGGCGTGGCTTTGGCAAATTTAAATAGACTTGAAGAGGCTAAAAAATGTTTTGAGAAAGCACTTGAGATAGATTCCGATTATAATCTTGCTAGGGAAAATATTGATAATTTAATTTCTTCGGGTATATGTAAAGTATCTATTTTATAATAAAGATATGATAGATAATATAAATTATTTATAAAATAATATTTTTATACATAAATTTTAATCATATTGATTTTTTTATCTTTAAAAATTATAATCAAAAATGTTATATAAATCCTTAAGGAGAAATAAATAATGAGAGTTTTACTGAAATCGGAAGAATATGATAAAGTTCTTCCAAGATTGGCTGCGGAAGTTATAGAAAAAGAAAATATTGACAAATTGGCGATTATAGGAATAAGAAGAAGAGGCGATTATTTGGGAATAAGATTAAAAAAACTTATAGAAGAAAAAGTTAATATAGATTTGCCGATTGGCGCTATCGATATTAATTTATATAGAGACGATTTATCTACGCTTTCGGAATTTCCCGAAATAAAAGAAACCGACATTCCATTTGACATAACGGGAAAAAGTATTTTATTAGTTGACGATGTTCTCTATACGGGAAGAACTATAAGAGCGGCTTTGAATGCGTTATTTGATTATGGAAGACCTAAAAGAGTTTCTTTGCTCGTTTTGGTTGATAGATTTGGAAGAGAATTGCCTATATCTTCAAATTATACGGGCTTGGCTTTAAATGTGCCTGAAGACCAATATATCTCCGTTAGAATAAAAGAATTGGAAGGAGAGGATATAGTTCTTTTAAAGGACAGAAATTAATTTATTATTCGCCGAATTTTCTAAAAAGAGCCGAATAAATATCGTAAAATTCCGTTTTAGAAAATTCATTTAAATTATCTTGAGGCAATTTATCGACTATATTTTTAAAATACGAAAATAATTTTCTAAATTTACCAATATCGCTTTCGGATAAAAGCAAATCATGTTTTAAAGAATATTCTTCATTATTAAGTTGGTCTTCGTTTTCAAATAATTTTTCCGCTAAATCCAAATCCATTTGAGTTATCTCGCCGTCAAAATCGTCTTTGCTATTTGATTTATTAACTTGTTCGCTAATTAAAACGGATTCGTTATCGTCTTTATTCAAGCTAAACTCCTCTTCAACTTTAACATTTAAATCAATGTTTTTTTTTTCAGATTCGTATAATTCTTTTTCTTCGGACATTGTATTCTCCTTGACTTTTAAAAGTTCATCATCGTCTATAGAATCGAAAGAATCTACAGATTTTGAATCGTTATTTACATTAAAGTCGTTTTTTTTTAATATGTTTTCGTTATTTATAGAGATAAGTTCAATTCCTTTCTCTTGTTCTTTTCCTAAAATAAAATTTTCTAATATATTAAAATCATTCTCGTCAATTTCTTCAATCTCGTTTAAGTTTAATTCTTTTAATATAATGCTGTCATAATCTATCGTATCTTCATAATATTGATTTTTATTTTTTTTTAATATATCGTCTACAATATTTTCTTCTTCTTCGCTTAATTCTCCGCTTATTTCCACTTTATTTGAAAGCATTTCCTTTTTGTATTCGTCCATTAAACTTTTAGCTATATTTTCGCTATCTTCAATATCGTCAATCAATTCTAAATCTTCGCCCAAATAAGCTTTATACATTTCCTCTTCTTCAACGCTCAATTTATCGGTTATTTCTAAATTATTTAATGGAAATTCATTTTCAATATTTTCTTCTAAAATTTCTTCTTCAATTATTAAATCTCCCGTATCTTCAATCAAATTTAAATCTTCGCCTAAATAATTTTTATACATTTCCTCTTCTTCGGCGCTTAATTTATCCGATATATCTAAATCATTTAATGCAGATTTATCTTCAATATTTTCTTGAATTTCTTCTTCAATTACAGGGGCGACATTTTCTTTTAAAGTTTCTATATTTTCAATTTTATTCTCAATTATTTCTTCTTGTTTATTCTCTTCTTTAATTTTATTGTTTTCTTCTTCGATAGATTTTATATAATCTTCATGTAATTTCTTATATTTATTTATATAATAATTAGTTTTATCTTCTTCTTTTATATCTTCCGTTATATTTTCAATAATTTCGTTATCGTTTTTTTTTATTTCTTCTTCTTTTGTATCGTTTTCATTTTCAACTAAATTTAAATCTTCGCCTAAATAATTTTTATACATTTCTTCTTCTTCGGAGCTTAATTTATCCAATATATCTAAATCATTTAATGCAGATTTATATTCAATATTTTCTTGAATTGCTTCCTCAATTACAGGAGCAATATTTTCTTTTGGAGTTTCTATATTTTCAATTTTATTCTCAATTATTTCTTCTTGTTTATTCTCTTCTTTAATTTTATTGTTTTCTTCTTCGATAGATTTTATATAATCTTCATGTAATTTCTTATATTTATTTATATAATAATTAGTTTTATCTTCTTCTTTTATATCTTCCGTTATATTTTCAATAATTTCGTTATCGGATTTTGTTTCCTCTTCTTTTTCTTTAGAAATTAATTTATCGTTTAATTCTTCTTGTTTGTCCTCTTCTTTAATTTTATTATTTTCTTCTTCGATAGATTTTATATAATCTTCATGCAACTTCTTATATTTATTTATATAATAATCGGTTCTTTTCTGCTCTTCCTCTTCTGCATTTATATTTTCAGAACTATTTTCTATTGGTTGCTCTTCTAATAAAAAATTATCTTTTCTCATATTTTCATCCGATACTTTTATAATATTTTCTTCATTTTCATTGTTTTTTTTTTCGTTATCCATTTCGGAAATTGAAACGGAATAATTTATATCCTCGCTTATATCATTATCTTTAGTTATCAAATCTAATTCGTTTCCTGATAACTCTATTATCTCATCCTCGATATCGCTTTCGTTAATATAATTGCTCTCGTCTATATAATCTATACTGTCTATTGAAGGCACAATAACCTCCTTATCGTTATACTCTAAAATTTCATTTTCTTTTTTTAAATTATCCTCTTCTATTAAATCAATTTCTTTAACTTTATCGTAATCAGATTTTTCAAATTCTTTTTCTATATTATTTAATTCTTCATTATTCTCTATATTAGAATTTTCGGAATTATTTTTATAAATTTCTTCACTCTCGTTATTTTTTTTATTTTCAAAAACGGCATTTTCCAAATTAAAATCATCTATATCTTCAATACCAATTAAATCACTATCTTTTAATGCTACACTTTCTTCCAAATCTCCGTATAAATTATTTTCTTCTTCAGTATATGCATCGTTTGAATTATTTTCATTATCCGCTATATTTTCCGTTTCGTTAATCGCATTATTTTCAATAGTTTCATTTTGTTTATCAACTATTTCGTTTGAATTAATATTATTTATGTTTATATATTTATTTATATCATCGTTATTATCAATCAAAATTGCAGGAAATTCTTTTTCGTTAATTTCAATATTTTTATTTAGCAGATTATCAAGTTTATATTCGTCTATTGAAATATTTTTATCAAAAACGCTCTCAAAATCTTTTTTCATAATTTACTTCTCTTCAAAATTCTTTCTTATGATTGAATATCTATTCGGTATATTAATTATAATATCTTCGGTTATTGGCATATTATAATCAAAGCCTTCGGGTAAATATCCGCCGTTTTTAATTCCGCCCGCAGTTTCCAAAACTTCAGCGAACGATATTCCGTATTTGCAAAAGTATGTTCCAGAATTCATAACCGCTCCTTTAACGGTAATATTAATATACTTTTCTTCATTATTACTTGTATTAATCCGAAATATTTTAATTGCAATTCCAAATAAGAATACAAATAAAATAAAACATAAACAAATTAGTCTCTCCCGCATAATTTTAGTATATCATTATTTTAATATAATATCAATTATAAATTTCTTTTCTCAAAAATTATTAAAACTGTCTCGCCGTAGATTTTTATATCGCATTTTATATTATTAAAATTTTCTACAAATTTTTTATAATATTCGTATCCTAATTCTACTATTAAATATCCGTTTTCGTTTAATAAATTTCTTTCTATTATTAACGATATTACCGAATTGTAAATTTTTGAATTATAAGGCGGGTCAAAATAAATTATATCAAATTTTTCATTTGTTCTTTTTGCAAAATCTTCGGCGGAGATTCTTTTTATTTTATATTTTTCGCTTTCATCTTCAAAAATATTTTTAGCGTTAGTAAATATATTTTTAATAGCTTCTCTGTCTATCTCAATAAAAATGCAATATTTTGCCTCTCTGCTTAAAGCTTCAAAACCTATAGCGCCGCTACCCGAACATAAATCTAAAAATATTTTATCTTTAACTTCGATTATATTAAATAAAGCCTCTCTAACTTTGCTTTGGGTAGGTCTAAAATCTCTTTTCGGAGTAATTATTTTTTTATTTTTTTTATAACCTGAAATAATATGCATAATGAGTAAATTATAATAGAATATTTTTATTTGTCAAAATCTTTATTATTTTTTGACAACACGCCAGACTAAAGTCCGCCGTTGGCAAATGCGAACAGTTGTCAATGGATACAGAGAGAAGTCGGGCATAAGCAAATCAATCCGCTTTTAATAAAATTCATTTAATTAAATAAATCAAATTTTTAAAATCAAACTTCTTTAATTTAGATTGTTTTAAACTTCCTATTATCAATGATAATATTTTTATTAAAGTAAAAAATTTAAATAAAATTAATATTTTAATTATTTTTCAATATTCGCTTTATTCAAATATTCGATTATATTATTTGCAATATATCTCGCATCCTTTTCATTTAAAGAACTATACAAAGGCAATGTAATCTCATTCTTATAAAGATTATAAGCGTTATCGTAATTTTTAATATTATAACCTAAATCAATATAAGCTTTTTGAAACGGCAAAGGCAAATAATGAACATTTAATATTATTCCAATCTCAAACATTTTTTCAATAAATAAATCTCTCTCTTTTTCTTCAAAATCTTTTATTCTAATCATATATAAATGATAAGAAGATTCTATGCTTTCGTTTTTTAATTTTGGTAGAATTATTTTTTCGTTTTTGCTTAATATATCGTTATAAATGCATGCGATTTTTTTTCTGTTTTCAAGCATTTTATTATATCTTCTTAATTGCGATAAACCAACAGCCGCATGCAAATCGCTCAAATTACATTTATAGCCTATGCATTCTATATTATATTTCCAAGAATTTTTGCCTCCTTTTTCTTTATCTAAAGCGCTTTTATTTTGTCCGTTTAATGCCCAAATAGAAATTTCTTTATATATTTCATCCGCTTTTATATTTCCAATATCGTTAAATGCTAAAGCTCCGCCTTCCGCAGTCGTTATATTTTTTACCGCATGAAATGAAAACGAAGTAAAATCCGCTTGACTTCCTACTCTTTTATCTTTATAAATCGCGCCTATAGAATGAGCGGCGTCAGATAAAAATAAAATTCTTTTCAATTCTTTTTGATATTTATTTTGAGAAGGTTTAAATAAATGCTTTTTATTTTCTAAAATATTTTTAATATTATCGTAATCGCAAGGAATTCCGCCTATGTCTACCGATATAATAGCTTTTGTTTTTTCGGTTATCGCATTTTCTAATTTTTTTAAATCTATATTGAAATCGTTATTTTTATTAGCGTCTATAAAAACGACTTTAGCTCCAAGATGAATCGCCACATTTGAAGTTGATGCGTAAGTATAAGCGGGAACTATAACCTCGTCTCCTTCGCCAATGCCGAATATTTTTAATGTAAGCTCCATTGAAGAAGTCGCGCTTGAAAGTAATTTTACTCTTTTGACATCGATATATTTTGATAATTCATCTTCAAATTCTTTATTAACCTCTCCGCTTGTAATCCAACCCGATTTTAATACTTTAACTACCGCGTTTATTTCGCTTTCGGTTATATCTGGAGGTGAAAATGGTATAATTTTATTCATTAATATTCCTAAATTATAACAATATTATATTATTTATATAATATTGTTTTAAAATTGCATCTTGACTTATAAAAAAGCGAGGCTTTAAAACCCCGCTTAATCTACTTTTATTTTTTAATTATTTTAACGCTATATTATAAGTATCCAAAGCTATTGCCTTTTCTTCGTCTGTCGCTATAACATATAATTTTATAGAAGCGCCGTCTTTTTCAAAATTAGCGCAACCTCTTGCTTTAGAATTTTTAGCTCCGTCAACTTTTATTCCCAATTCTTCCATTCCTTCAAGAATCTTCTCTCTTATATCGGGAGCGTTCTCCCCTATTCCGCCCGTAAATACTATGCCGTCAACATGTCCTAAAACCGCCATGTAAGAACCGATATATTTTTTAATTCTATAACAGAACATTTTAATTGCCAAAGCCGCTCTTGGATTTTTTCCTTCTTGCTCTGATAAATTTCTCATATCGTTGCTTATTCCAGAAATTCCCAAAAGTCCGCTCTTTTTATTTAAAATATTATCCATTTCTTTAGGGCTTAAATTTTCTTTTGCCATTATAAAAGTTGCAACGGCAGGGTCCATATCTCCCGAACGCGTTCCCATTACCAAACCTTCAAGCGGCGTAAGTCCCATGCTTGTGTCAATAGATTTGCCTTCTTTAACCGCTGTAACGCTCGCTCCGTTTCCTAAATGACAAACTATAACATTAGCGTTAGGTTTATTTTCAACTTTGCAAAACTCTCCATAAACATATTTATGAGATGTTCCATGAAAACCATAACGGCGAATTTTATATTTATCGTAATATTCGTAAGGAATAGCGTATAAATAAGCGTATTCGGGTATAGTTTGGTGAAAACTCGTATCAAAACATAAAACCATTTTCGTTCCTTTCGGAAGTATCTCTTCGCAAGCTCTTATTCCTTGCAAACCCGCAGGATTATGAAGAGGACTTAAATCCGAATACTTTTCTATTTCTTTAATAGCTTCGTCTGTTAAAATAGAACTTTTATTAAAAGCCTCTCCTCCATGCACAACTCTATGCCCAACGCCTGAAATTTCTTTCATATCCGAAATAACGCCGACATCCTTATCGGTTAAAAGAGAAAATATTAAAGCCATTCCGTCTTTATGATTTTCAACTTTCTGCTCTAATTTTTTTTCTTTATTTTTTTCAACCGCCGTATGCTTGAGAGCGCTTGTCTCCTCTCCAATTTTTTCTAAAAGCCCTTTAGCCAAAACTTTCGCTTCGGGCATAGAAAATAACTGATATTTGATACTTGAACTTCCTGAATTGATTACTAATACATTCATAAAAATACTCCAATTTATTAATATGATTATATTATAACATATAATTACATATAAATCAAGTATTTTTTAATTTACTTTTCTTACCCATAAAATATTATATCTTTCTAAATATCTGCTTCTATCGGCAAGCCATAATTTAGTTTTTTTAATTTTCGCTTCTATAGTTATAATCTCGCCTTGATATTTTGCATATTCTTCAAAAAATTTTTTATCAAAATAATAATCTCTATTTTCTTTAGTCGTTATAACTACATTAGGAAAAAGCGCCGTGCCGACTACTCTAATCTCTCCCGTTATTTTTTCTTTTTTTGTAAATAGAAGAAAGACAATCATAAATACAAAAATTATATTTAATAATCTTTTATTTAATAAAACAGATTTTAATTTTAATTTCATTTTTAACACTTTAATATTTTTTTATTTTTCCGTCTTTATCAAATACCAAATCTATATATTTAGGTTTTTGAGCAGTTTGCAAATTAATAGAATTCTTACTATTTATACTTCTTACAGAAACAGAACTAACTTCTGAAACATTTACAGTTATAGCTTCTGGTTTATCTCCCAAATATGTATTAGAATTTACCTGTATTTTAGAATCGCCATATACTAAAGCGCCAGGATATAAACTAGCAGACGAATTAGTCCAATTATTTATTTTAGCGCCATTAACTTGTCTTTTTTTAACTCCGTCTATCCAATTAGTTAATACCTCATCCCAATAGCTGCCTATTCCCAAATCTAAAACAGAATTTAACACCTTTTTATAATCTTCACTTTCTGAAGAATGCGCGATATTTCTAAAAACGCTCTCGTTTCTATTATTTTTTTGATAAAGCCAATTCATAAATACCGAAGCCGAAGGATAATTAGCAAATATGAGGTTATAAGGATAAGGCAAATCCCAAGTATAGAAACAATAATAATTTATATTATTAAATTCTTTAATTCTAGTATTAGCCGTGTAAGTATCAAATAATACTGAAGTCGATTCGGAAAGCGATTCGTTTAACCAAAGCGACATATCCTTTCCTTTTTGAATATAATTCACATTAAAATTAATTAAATGCTGAAATTCATGCAAAACAGTTCCCACTATTAATTGAGGGCTTGCATTAAGTAAATTAATATCCATATACAAAATTTCTGCATTATTAAAATCGCCATAAATCAAATCACTTGGTAAAAAATACCCCATTACTACGGAGCCATCGTAAATATTATCATTAATTTTTATAAGCATAATTATAATTTTTCCATTTTTATCAACATCCGTATGATTTCCATATATATTTATCAAAGAATTATAACAATCTTCAAATTTTTTCGCCACATAACTTACATAATTATAATTAACATTATACCCTTTTTCGCCGTAGATTAATAAATGTTCAGTTTCGCCTATTAAATTTACATTTACAGTATCTATATATTGAGATGTTCCTTCTTTCATTCGCATTACATAAAAATTATTACGCGAAGAGGTGGCATCGTAGCTATTATATCCACATGAATTAAAAAATATAATACAAATAAATGAAATTAATAATAAAAATTTAGACATATTTTCTCCGAATTAAAAATTAAATTAATCTTTCTTAATATTTCCGTTTCTATCCAAAAGAATATTAATATCTCTGCTTTCTTCGTTATTGTCGTTTCTTATAGCGCTTCTTTTCATTCTTGCTTTAGAACTTGCTTGGCTACTAACGCTAACCTTTACGGAAGTAGCTACTTTTCCTAAAGTAATATCTTTATTAAGAACTATAGTTTTACCACTATCGCCATTAACTTTGTTAGTGACAATATTTCCACTTGCTCCGTTTGTATAGTTATCGCAAACTACCATTGCGCCTGGATATAAACTAACATCGCCTGACGCGCAATTATTTGTAGGTTTGTTAGTCGTTTTCCAATTACTGCCATTAGTAACGATTTCCGACATCCAATCTAAAAGTAAACTATCCCAACTGCTTACAGAATAATCCGATATTCCTTTCGCCGCTGATAAAACTTTATTATAATCGCCCAATTCTTTTGAAGAAGCTATTGTTTTAAATATGCTTCCATTAGAGCCGTTTTTTTGATAAAGCCAATTCATAAATACAGAAGCCGAAGGATAATTAACATGAGTATTATTTTTACCATTATTACTAATATTTGAAGTGTTCCAAGTATAGAAACAATAATAATTTATATTATTAAATTCATTTATTCTCGATTCCGCAGTTGCCTTATTAAATAAAATTGAAGTAGATTCGGAAAGAGCCTCGTTTAGCCAAGAATCCATTTCATTTCTTGCTCCGCTCATTACATAACTATAATTTATTAAATGCTGAAATTCATGAATAATAGTTCCTATTGCATTGTCCGTTTTATTATTAGCGTTGCTTATATCCATATATAGAATTTCGCCTTCATTATAGCCATGCATATCCATAGGATTAAAGTATCCTAATACCTGACTTCCTGCACCTTTGTTTACATTAATATCCATTAATAAGATTATTATTTTTCCGTTTCCGTCTATATCGCTATGAGTTCCGTAAATATTTGTCATAGAAGTATAATAATAATCAAATTCCTGAGCCAATTTATTTAATGCATAAAGACTCACATTTTGCTCACCTTGATAATCTTTATGAAATTTAGTTTGTATATATATTGCCAAGTGTTCTGTACTTCTTACAAGATGAGCGGGAACATTAAACCAGCCTGCATTTTGCCCTTTATTTATCATTTGTCCATAAAATACTCTATCTTCGTTTAAGTCCGATTTACTGTTTAAATAATTTCTAACTGCGCAAGAATAAAAACTAACGCTAAATAAACAGATTAAACATAATATTTTCTTCATTAAACAATTCTCACTTAAATTTATTATCCTTCTATCTACCATATACTATATAAAAAAATAAAAATTTTGCAAGCATTTTTTTAAAATTTTTTAATATAAATTCTCTAATAAAAATTATCGAAAAATTGACAAATATAATTTAATAATGTATGATAAATCTTAATATGCAAAAATTGACAATAAAAGATATAGGTTTTGACGAATATTTTGAAAAATTAACTTTAAAAATTCTAAACGATATAAAAGACAGAGAAAATTTAATTCCAGCAAGAGTTATAAGAATACATAAAAGATATTATACTTTATTTTCAAACGAAGGCGAATTTTTAGCGAGAATTAAAGGCATAATAAGACATAAATCTGAAATTCAAAGCGAGCTTCCAATTGTGGGCGATTGGGTTTTAATGCGAAAATCGGACAATAACGCTTTTATAGAAACAATTTTAACTAGAAAAAATATTTTATACAGAAAGGCAAATATTAAAAAAAACGATATTCAAGCGATAGTAAGCAATATTGATTATGTTTTTATAATTGTCGCTTTAGATAATGAAATGCCAATTTCGGCTATTGCAAGATATTTGTCAATCGCTCATACTTCGGGAATAAAGCCTATAATAGCGATAAGCAAAATCGACATTTATAAAAAAAATGAATTCAAAGAATTATTAAAAACTATAAAAGAAAATTATCCTAATGAAATAGCTTTTGGTTATAGCGCAAAAACAGGAGAAAATGCAAAAGAATTTTTATCTTATATAAAAGAAAATACTTCTTCGGTTTTTATAGGAGCTTCGGGTTCGGGTAAATCGACTATAATTAATTATTTATTAAAAAAAGAAAAAATGAAAACTAAAGAAGTGAGAGAATATGATTTTAAGGGAATGCACACAACAACTCATAGAGAGCTTTTAATTTTGGAAAGCGGCGGAGTAGTTATAGATACGCCAGGATTAAGAAATTTAGATTTATGGGAAGACGATAAAGGAATTAAAAAAACTTTTGAAGATTTGGAAGAGCTTTCAAAAAATTGCAAATTTAAAAATTGCACTCATCAACATGAGCCGGATTGTTATATACTTGAGCTTGTCGAAAAAAATAAAATTCCTTGCGAGAGATATCAAGCTTATATAACTTTGCTTAATGAAAATAAACAACTTCAAAAAACTTCAATAGAAATTAAAAAAGACAGAAAAAACGCATTGAAGAAAATAACGAAATACAGAGACGATTATAAGAAAATAAATAAAAATCTTAAAAAATAAATTCTATTCTAAAAATTTAAAAATCAATTTTAAAATAAATTTTTTAATATTTAATTAAAAAAAATTTAAACACTTATTTTAAAAGTTTTGTATCTTAATTATTGTAGAGAATGTAAATATTGAGGTTAAATAAAATAAAAAAGTTAACCACAATTTAAAAATAATTATTATATTTTGAGTAGAAAATATGAGAGTAAAAATTGGAGGAGAAGTTATGACGATGAAAATAGCATTTGTAATTATAGCGACATTTATATTATCATTAGGATTATTTGCTAACGAATCCGATACGCTAATGAACGCATTAAAAAATGACGATATTAATAAAGCGAAAGAACTTATAATGTCTGGCGTTAATATTAACACTAGAAATATAATAGGCGAAACTCCTTTAATGGAAGCGGCTGAAAAAGGATATACCGAAATAGTTGAGCTTTTATTAAATAAAAGAGTTAATATAAATATAAGCAATGTTAAAAATATAACCGCGTTAAGTAAAGCCGCTTATAACGGACATACCGATATAGTAAAACTTTTAGTAAACGCTGACGCTACTCTTAATATAAGAGATAGAGACGGAAAAACGGCATTAACTTACGCTTTTGAAAACGAGTATAAGGATATAGTTAAAATACTTAAAAAAGCTGGAGCGGTTAAATAAATTAAGATAATAAATAATTTTTTTCATATTTTTTCTCCTATTGTATTATTAATGTAGAGCCATCTTAACGGGTGGCTTTATAATTTTAACTATTAAACTATTGATTTATAAAATTTAATACCAAATCTAAAGCAAAAATAACGCTTTCCTCTCTTATTTTATCTCTATCTCCCGAAAAAATATTTTTATAAGCTTTAATATAATTTTCTGCCGATAAACAAATCCAAACCAAGCCTACGGGTTTATCTTCGCTTCCTCCGTCTGGTCCTGCAATTCCGCTAATCGCTATAGATATATCCGATTTAATTATTTTTCTGCTATTTTCCGCCATTTCAATAACGCATTCTTTACTCACCGCTCCGTAATTTGATAGAGTTTCTTTTTTTACATTTATAATTTTATTTTTAATTTCATTTGAATAAGTTATAAAAGAACCTTCAAAACAAGCGGAAGAACCGCTAATTGAAGTTATTGAAGAAGCAAATAATCCGCCCGTGCAAGATTCTGCCGAAGTTATTTTTAATTTTTTTTCTATAAGTTTATTTACCAATTCTTTTGATTTAATTTTAATATTATTCATAAATATATTTATTAATTAATGTAATTTAACAATTCATTATTATATAACCAATCGTTAGAAATTATTTATTATTCCAACAGTTTAATTATATTTCTATGATTTCTCTGTCTCGCATAAAATAAAGCGTTATTTCCATGCTTATTTACTATCGATTTATCGGCATCCGAATTTAATAATAAAGCCACAACTTTTGTATGTCCTTCCATAGCCGCCAAAATTAAAGCGGTATTTCCAACATCATCTTGAATATTAATATCAATATTTTTTTCTAATATTTTTTCAACGATATCGTCATCTCCGAAAATTGAAGCGTCTAAAAGAGTTTCTTCGTCTTGATTTAATGCATAAATTGAATTCGTATTAAAAATAAATAAAGAAAGAATTATAAAAACATATAATAAAAACTTCATAAATTTTCTCCCGTATAATATTTAATTTATAATAAATATCGTAAAAAATAAAACGATTCTTAAAATATTTTTTAATACTTTAGGAATCGTTTTTAATTTGGAGGTTATGGGGATCGAACCCACGACCTACTGCTTGCAAAACAGCCGCTCTCCCAAACTGAGCTAAACCCCCGAAGCTATAAAAGAATCTGTGTGGGTCTGGGAGGAATTGAACCACCGACCTTTCGATTATCAGTCGAACGCTCTAAACCATCTGAGCTACAGACCCTTTTATTTAATTTTTTATAAGGTATAATATAACATATTTTAAAAAAAATAGCAAGCGTATTAAAAGTAAAAAATGCCTTAAAATAGGCTTAAAAAACAAGGAAAATAATGTTTTATATAATTCCCGTATTTATACTTATGCCTTTAATATTGATGGGTTTAATGATTTTTCTTCCGTTTATTATAGGAAAAAGAATTCCGCCGTCTTTTACAAAAGAAAAAACTAAAATTCTTAATATTTCTAAAGACGAATTATACAAACTTTTAACGAATTATGAGAATTATCCTTTATGGATAAAATATTTATATCAAGTAAAAACTGAAAAAACGGACAGCGGAAAATTAAAAATAATGCAAACTTATAAAAACAGAAAAGTCTATCAAGAATTAATTGAAGTTCGCCGAATAGAAAATAACAAAATATCCGAATTATCTATAGTAAAAGTGGAAGTTGAAGGAACTACTTTATGGACTTATATACTTGAAGATATAGAAGATAATAAAACTAAAATGACCATAAAAGAAACGATGTATATTTATCACCCATATTTAAGATTTATGTTAAAATATATACTTAAAGACGAAAACGCTAAAGGCGAATTTTTTAGAAATATAAAAAGATTTATTAAGAAAAATAATAAAAATAAGAGAGGATAGTTAATGCTAAAATTCGAACCTATAACATTAGAAAAACAAGAATTATATCATAAATATTTTTCAATTACTCCAACTCAATCTGCAGATTATACATTTATAAATTTATTTGGGCTTAAAGATATTTATATGCTTGAATGGGCTTTTACAAAAGAGCTTGTTTGGATAAGACAATGCTCGCCTTACACTCTTTATTGGGCGCCCGTTGGCGATTGGTTTAATCATGATTTTGGAAAAGAAAAAGATTTATGCGATATGATAGGAGAGAAAGAAAGCATAATAAGAATTCCAAAAGAGCTTGCGACATATTGGGAAAATAAAATAAATATAAAAATAAAAGAAAATAGAGACGAATGGGAATATTTATACGATTATAATGAATTAATGAATTTAAGCGGAAGAAAATTCCATAATAAAAAAAATCTTTATAATCAATTTATTAAAAATAATTTTGAATACAAACCTATAGACAGAAGCATGGTTAAAGAAATATTTGAATTTGAAAATAAATGGGAAGAGGATGAAATGAAAAAAAGTTTTTTAGAGATTCAATCAAACGAATACAATAAAAGCGAAGATTACGAAGCTTTTGACGGTTATAAATTATTAATGCATGAGATAAGAGCGGAAGCGGATATTATTATGATAAAAACTCTTTTCGATTATTGGAATGAAATAAATAATATAGTTGGCGGAGCGATTTATATAGACGGTAAAGTAGTAGCCTATAGCATTGGAGATTTGAGTTTAAGAGATACTTTAGTAGTTCATTCAGAAAGAGGAGATAGAGATTATAAAGGAAGCTATCAGGCTATAAATAAATTATTTTTAGAAAACAATAAAGATGAAAGATTTAAATTCGTAAATAGAGAGCAGGATGTCGGCGATATTGGACTTAGAAAAGCTAAATTATCTTATAATCCGATTGGATATATAGAAAAATATAACGGATTTTGTTTAAAAAATAATTAAATAAATTATATTAATTTTAAAATATATTTTATTTATAAGATTTTTCTAATACTAATAGTATATCTTCATCGCTAAAATTATGCGGGTCATTTTCGTATAATCCGCTTGTAAATTTAGAGTTTTGCGCTATCTCGGGCAAATCTTCTCTTTTTACTCCATAATCCGAAAGTTTAATATCGTCTACTTTGCAAGCTTTTTGAAGTTCAATTAAAGCGTCAACAAAATCCATAGGTTTTGAAGCGTCTTTTTTACCTAAAGCTTTTGCCATATTTATCATTTTTTCATCGCAATCATGAGATTCTGCAAGTAAAGTATAATAAGCTTTACTTATCGCAATTAATCCCGCTCCATGCGCAAGTTTAGGATAATATGCGCTTAAGCTATGCTCTATTGAATGTTCGGCTGTGCAATCGGAAATACTTTGCACTATTCCCGATAGAGTGCTTGCCATAGCTACATTTTCTCTCGCTTCGTTATCGTTTCCATTTTCAACGGCTTTCGCTAAACTTTTGCCTATAAGTTCCATTGATTTTAAAGCTAATAAATCGCTCATTTCATTTGCAGGTTTGCCAATATATCCTTCGGAGCTATGAAATAAAGCGTCAAATCCTTGATAAGCGGTTAATTTTGGCGGAATAGTTTTCATAAGTTCGGGGTCGACTATTGATAAATAAGGAAATGTTTTATAATGTCCGAAACCTACTTTTTCCTTTCCGTTTGTTATAACAAGCCATGGATTTACTTCTGTTCCCGTTCCCGCCGTAGTCGCTATTGCTATAATTGGAAGCGGTTCGTTTAAGACTGTTTTCTTTTTTCCTGTTCCTCTCGATACATAATCCCAATAATCGCCTTCGTTTGTAGACATAATAGCTATTGATTTTGCAGAGTCTATACTGCTTCCGCCTCCAATTCCTATAAGAAAATCGCATTTCTCTTTTTTAACTATATTGGAGGCTTGCATTACATGTTCTTTTATAGGATTTGGAATTATTTTATCAAATAAAACATAAGATATATTTGCTTTATTAAGTTGTTCTTCAAGCATTTTTAAATAACCTAATTCTTTTATAATTGCTTCGGTTACTATCAAAGCTTTTTTGCCAGGAAATTTTTGTTTATGCAAATTATTTAAACTTCCTCTGCCAAATATAAGTTTGCTTGGCATATAAAAATTAAAATTCATTTTCATCTCCTTAAAATTAAATTAAAAAAAAATTAACAATTAAAATTTGAAAAAATTATAATTTACTTAATGATTTGTTGCAAGCAATTATATTTGTAATTTGATAATGATAAAGCCCACGAAGTTAGGCATATATTTTGCAAAAGCATACAAATTTATTATCACTTTATTTAAGAATATTGTCATTGAGAGCATTAGCCAAACAATCAAAAATAAAAAAAAGACACCGTAATAAAATACGATGCCTTTTAACTATCACTATCTTATTAATATAAATTAATCTTTATTGCCAAATAGCCGTATAATTTTTGCCAGATACAGTTGAATCTTTTAAAATTAGTCTTATAGTTAAACCTGAAGTTGTTAAACGAGAAACTTCGCTCGATAATGCATAACCGCTTTGCAATTTTTTAAATTTCAAAGTGAAAGTGCAAGTTTTCTTGTCAGCGCTAATTGTTGGAGGAGTAGAATCATAATCTATATCAAAAACCGAACTACTAAAATATGTTTTGTATTGTGTAGTTCCCGCTATAGCATTTGCTAACGAAAATGTTTTTTTGCTTGCAGTATGAGTTACACTACCTGAAGCGGTTATTGTAGTTCCAGTTGCAGAAAAATTAGGAGTAGAACCAGAGAAAGTGGCGCTCGTAAAATCAAATGTAGTTGTTCCGCCATCAAAAAAAAGTATCTCTCCATTTTTTTGTGAACCAAACGCACCATCTGAATTTTTCACGGATTTCATCATATTTTCTATATCCGTTTTGGTTATCATTTGCGCCTTGATTAGATTTACGGTAACATCGACATTCTTTGTGTCTTCTGAAGCATAATCCGTGAATTTAAATGTTATCGTGTATTGATATTTTTGTTTGGCGGTTAAAGTTGCCGCTTGATATTTTGTTAAACCAGAATACGACAAAGTTAATTCTTTAGTCGATTCGGTATAACTGAAATCTGACGCGTCTAAAATCAATGGATTTGAACCGCTGTCTACGCTTTCTATTGAAACCGAGTAGCTCGTAGAACCGTAAACATTAAACCCTACAGTTCCCGCCGTGCTAACTGACGAATTAGCAAGCGTTATGTCTTTAGAGTTGTTCCACTTTTCGCTTACGGAGAAATAGTTATAATTTCCTCCAGTATCGCCTCCCGTTGTTCCTTCATTGCTGCAACTTACTGAAAATAGCATTAAAGATAGTAAAGCAATAAATAATTTGAATGATAAAAGATTAGTTAAGAGATAGTGGTAGTTGTTTTGTTTTGTTTTGTTTTGTTCATGAGAATTTACCTCGTTAAATTAGTTTATTCCGAAAGTTTTTCTTTCGGTTATTAAGTAAATTATACAACATTTAAAAATTTTGTCAACCAATTAATTTAAATATTTTTTAATTTGTAGAATAATTTTAAGATAGATTAAAAAATATGTAAAGCATTTATTTTAAAAAAATCACTTTCCACAAGGATGCAAAACAAAAGCCATATTGTTATCTACCCGCCTTTAGCGTGTTATCAAAAAAGAACATAATTTTTGCATACTCTTTATATAAAAAAGAACGAATATTTTATTTTCTAAAAATAACAAAAAATTGGAAAAGTCATAGCGACTCTTATAGGCTTGAAAATACTATTGAGAACGAGACTAATCTTATAACGAAACTTATATTTGAGCCAACTATTTTCTGTAATCCATATAACTTTAAATTTGTTATAACAAATGGAAAATGGATTGAGAGCGATGGAAAGGAAGTAAAATAATACATTTTAATAAAATTTTACTTAAAAAAAGAAAGTGGGATAATAATTTAGGACAATAATAATTGTAAAATATAAGTCAATCCATCATATATTAAATAAATTTTGTTAAACTCCTCATTGTAAGTAGTTTTTGCTTGCAGTGAGGGTTTGATAAAGTAGTTTATAAAAGTTGATGGTTTAAGTTGCGATTAGAAAATTCTTTTTTTATATTATTGAAGGGGCTTGTCTAAAATGGGCGAGATTCTTTTTTATTTTGGTTGACGATGCGACTATTTTTATTATGCTAATTATAATCCTATCTTCTTCTCTTTATAAAAAATTTCATTATTTCATTAACATAATCGCTTGAAGTGTAGAGTAATATTTTTTCTATAGAATTTTTTTTGAGAAAATTTAATTTATCTTCCATAATTTCATTTTGTTCCGACAAATATTTATTTCTTATCGATTTATTTGACATATCGAAATATACAAAATCTCCATTTTCAGAATCGGACATAACTAAAGTTCCTCCAAGATTAGGAAGTTCGTATTCCAACATATCGTTTACCAAACATACTATAAAATCATGTCTTTTTTTAGTTATTTCAATTTCTTTTTTAGGAAGTTCGGAGCAAATATCGGTTATTAAAAAAGTTATGCTTTCTCTTAATTGAATTCTGTTAAAATATTCCAAAGTATTCGCTATATTTGTTTTTATATTTTTAGGTTCAAATTCTATAAGCTCTCTTATTATTCTTAAAACATGATTTCTGCCTTTACCCAAAGGAATAAATTTTTCAACCGTATCGGTAAAAATTAAAAGTCCTACTTTATCATTATTTTTTAAAGCGGAAAATGTAAGCAAAGCCGAAACTTCGACTATTAGATTATGTTTTGTTTTTGTAAATCCGAAATTTGTTGAAGCTGAAAAATCTGCAAGTATTATAACATTTAATTCTCTCTCTTCTCTAAATCTTTTTATAAAAGGCTCGTTATATCTTGCGCTAACTTTCCAATCCATCGCCCTAACATCGTCTCCTATAGAATATTTTCTAACTTCGTCAAATTCTATTCCATGTCCTTTGAAAGCGGAATGATATTGTCCCGAAAAATAAGAATTTACTATTCTTGAAGTTTTTATTTCTATTTGACGAACAGATTTTAAAAGTTCTTTAGTCGTTATATTTTTATTTCTAAACATTTATTTTCCGTTTATTATTTAGTTAGAATTTTAATTTATATGTTATATTAAATGAAATAAAATACAATATATAATAATTTTTTCTATCAAGTAAATAATAACTCTTTTTTACCGTTTGAAAGAATAAATAGTTTAATATATAGTTAATTTAATTTAAATTATTTTTTAATTATTTAAATTGAACATAAATTAAAATATTATAACTGTAAAATTAGTGAAAAAACATTATAACGATAAAGAAACTATTGTCGATGTCACCCAAAGTGGCTCAGAGCTAAATGTATTACTAAAAATGGAACAGTCGTTATTATAGAAGTTCAGCTTTCAAGTAATTCAATATTTTTATAGATAATACTTTATTATTGGTCAACTAATTATAGTAAACTTTTAAAGAAAGGCGGTAGATACGAATATTTAACTTCTATTATCAGTATAAATCTTCTTAATTTTTATTTGATTAAAAATGATAATGACAAAAGTGGTCAGATGCCAAATGTGCATAGCTGTAATATGATTTACAATACTAAGAATGCAATATTATTAACTGAGCATTTGCAAATACATATAATAGAATTAAAGAAATTTAGAAATAATAGTTTGTTAAAAGATTTAAATTATTGATTATGATAAAAAAGAAATTTATCAATATGAAAAACAAATCATGCTTGAATAAGAAAGACGGGAAGAAATAAAAGATTGAAGGAATAAAAGAAAATAGTTATTCCATAACTAAAATATTAAAATAAATGAAGTTGGGCACTATTTTGATAAGTAAATCAACGGACTTAAGTATAAGCGAAATAAAAAAAACTTAAACTTACAAAAAATAAAAAAACTATAACGAACTAAAGCTTGCCATAACTTGAGAAACTAAAAATGATTTTATATTTTTCTAACCTTGCAACAGCTTTCTAACCTACCTTATCAAACCCTCACTGCAAGCAAAAACTACTCACAATGAGGATTTTTAAAAAATTATTTAATAGAGTAAGGACTTGATTATCTACTTAATACTTATTCAAAATTAATATTATTATCCTAATTTTCATTTTGAGGATTTATAATATAATTTGAAAATTTTTTATCTATTTCTTATTTAATATTCCCAAGCTCATTTATCTTTAGCAGCCCCTTCTCATGATTTAGCAGTTGCTTCAACGGTATAAACATAATTATCTATTTCTTCATATTCTTCATTAATGTAAATATAGTATAGTGCTTACATCTATTTTATTAGCTTTTACAATTTTAAAATCTAAATTGTCGCTCTCTTCTGCGCCAGCTGGCAATTTGTAATTAATCGTTAACTTTAGAAACTTTTCAGTTGTTGTGATTTCAGAAAGTTTTTCATTTTTTTACTTTCAAAACCCATTAACTGACTCAAAATTTTCTGAAGTTAATTCACCTGTGATATCCATGTATAACTGGCATTCTCAACTGTTTCAGTTATTGCTTTGCTTGTATCTTTTCCTTCGGAGTTTACAGCCATTAAAGTTCTTGATAAAGTCGTTTTTGGATTGAAAATTTTTGGTAGTTTATTAGTTTCCGTCATTTCCAGAACCTGTAGAGTTGTTTCTACACTGACACGAATAAGAGAATAATAATGCTGTCACAAATAACATTATTATAAAAGTTTTGTTTCGGGCATGTTCAAAAGGCTCAAGCCATAGGCTTGCGCCTATGTTTCTTTTAAATTTTTTGAATTAGTCGCACTAATTCCTCCTTTATTTAATTTATTCTAATAATTTAATATTTTTATTTAAAATCATGGAGTTTTACCTCCAATAATTTTTCACTTTAGCAAATAAACTTAAAAAATCTAATTGCAAATTGACATTACTATAAAATCTTTCGTAGAAGAGGGATTTTATAAAATTATCAGAATTATAATTATTTATTCTTTCCCTATCTTACATAAAAGCCGAAATTTAAATTTTTCAAACTTTACGCTTTTACTTTATCTCCTCTCCCATCCGAATTACAAATAGCAAGTATCAACTCTCTATACTTATTAAAAAAAATTAAATAAAATTTTTATATTCGGAAGTAGGGGAGTAAAACTTCTGTTGCAAAAGAAAGATAGTAAAATCTAAAATAAAAAAATATCAAATGGGCTGAAAAACTACGAATTCTGAGTATTAATTTTTTTGCTTCTTTTTTACATAATTTTTGATAAAACGATATTAATATAACATTATAAAATTATATCGCTAATCCATTTTAAAAGTTTATCTTGAGTTAATGCTTCAACTTTAGCACATATTTAAAAAAATATCTTGCGGATTCCTTATCTTAAATAGAATTTGTATTATAGTCTAAAGCGGTTATAATGATTAATTTTTTTCTAGCTTATATTATATCGTTTGCTTTTTTATACATAATCTTATAATAATTGTTGTCAAACAAATCTCTTATTAAGAAGGACTATTATTATAACCGTTTGGATGATTCTTATGCCAATTCCAAGCCGTTTCTACTATAGTCTCTAAAGAAGTTATTTTTGGAGTCCATCCTAATATTTCTTTAGCTCTTTCGCTGCTCGCTATAAGCTCTGAAGAATCTCCCGCTCTTCTTGGACAAACTTCCGCAGGTATAGAATGTCCCGTAATTTTTCTTGCAATCTCTATAACTTCCTTTACGCTAAATCCGTTTCCGTTTCCCAAATTACAAGATAAGCTTTTTCCACCTTTTTTAAGATAATTCATAGCGTCTATATGAGCCAAAGCCAAATCGCATACATGTATATAATCTCTCAAGCAAGTTCCATCTGGAGTAGGATAATCGTCTCCAAATATTTTGATTGATTCTCTTTTTCCCAAAGGCACTTGAAGTATTAAAGGAATTAAATGAGATTCTGGATTATGGTCTTCGCCTATATGTCCGTCTGGATGAGCGCCCGAAGCGTTAAAATATCTCAAAGCTACAAAATTAAAATCGTAAGCCTTTGAATACCAATATAAAATTTTTTCTAAAGCAAGTTTGCTATCTCCGTAAGGATTTGTAGGTTCTTTTCGGCAATCTTCTTTTAAAGGAATGCTTTCAGGCTCGCCATAAACGGCGGCGGTTGAAGAGAAAATAAAATTCTTAACTTTAGCTTTAAGCATAGAGTTTATTAAATTAATAGAATTGCAAAGATTATTTAAATAATATTTCGCGGGATTTTGAACGCTCTCGCCAACCTCAATATACGCGCATATATGCATAACAGAATCTATATCATGCTTTTTAAAAATATCGTTCAATAAATCAGAATCGCCAATATTTCCTTTATAAAAATTCTTGCATTCTTTTATAGCTTCTTTATGTCCGTATTCAAGCGAATCTATTATAACCGCTTCAATATTTTGATTTAAAAGTTCGTTAAAAACATGCGAGCCTATATAACCCGCTCCTCCGCAAATTAAAACTGCCATAATTAATACTCCAAATTTTTTAATTGTATTTTAATTCTATAAAAATAAAACTTTTATAATATATAAATTATTATACTAAAATATTTTTATTTGTCAAAATATTAAATATAATATTTGCTTTTATTTTTTACGATATTATTATAAAATATGATTTACTTATTAAACAAAAAATAATTAATAAATAATTAATAACGGAGAATACAAATGAAAAAAATAAATTTAATAATAATTTTTATGTTTATATTTTCTTTAATGTTAAACGCTAATGTTATAGAAGATGAAATATTAAGGCTAATCAATTTGGAAAGAAGCAAATCGTCTCTTCCGCCGATTCCAAATAACGAAAGATTGCATTCAATCGCTTTGTATCATAGCGACAATATGGCAAATAATAAATTTTTTGGCAATACCGATTTGGATGGCTTGGATTCAAAAGGCAGACAAATAAAACTGTATCCCGAAATGGTTGGAACTATAACGGAAAGTTTTGCAAAATTGGATGTAATTCCTCTTACCGATAAAAACGCCGCTTCAAGCATAGTAAAAAAATTACTTGAAACTCCAGACGATAAAAAATATATAATGTCTAAAGATTTTAACGCTATAGGAATAGGCGCTTCAAAAAGAGGAATCGGATTATACGCAACTATAACTTACGCTAATATAATAGCCGAAGAGGTTGATTTTAAAACCGAAGCAAAATTTGGAGACGATATTACGATAAAATATAGAATATTAAATAAAGCTCCTTTTACCGATTTTAAAATTGCCGTAGAAATGGCGGATAAAAACGCTAAAGTAATTGGAGATGACGGAAAAACATATATAGGCGGAATTATATACGATGTTAAAGATGCGGGAAATAATGTTTTAAGTAGAACTTTCAAAGCGGAATACGGAAAGGGCGATTATAAAATTTCTCTTTTGTATAAAGGCGAAAGGTATCAAAGCAATATAAGAACTATAACGGTAAAATAAAAATTAAGAAAATATAAATAATGAAATTTCGTAGAAGATTTGAAATAAAAAGCGGTATAGATTTAACGCCAATGATAGATATAGTATTTAATCTCTTAATATTTTTTATGGTTGGCGCTACGATAATAGAATCTCCTCAAATAGAAATAAGTTTGCCAAAATCAAGCTCTGCAGTCGGAAAAGATTTAAATCAAAATATAATAATAACTATAGCTAAAGAAGGACAAATTTATGTTAACGGAGAAGGAGTAAACGATATAGACGCTCATCTTTCAAATCTTTCAAATATAGAAGGCGAACTTGAAAAACCCGTTGAAATAAGGTCGGACGAGGATGTTAGAACGCAGATTTTAATATCGGTTATTGATAGCGTAAAAAATGCGGGATTTACAAGATTAAGCATTGCAACAGATTCTAAAAATTCAGAAAATTAAATTAAAGGAAATAATTTATAATGAATAAAAAAGCAAAAGCGATTTTACTTTTATCGGGAGGATTAGACAGTTCGCTTGCAGGAGCTATACTCAAAAGAGAGAATATTGAAGTTCTTGCGATAAGATTTATAACAGGTTTAGAATATTCCGTAATAAAAGAAGAGCTTATGGAAATATATAATAATGACCCAGCTAAAAAAATTGCCGACTTTTTAAATATTCCGATAAGATTCGTTTCATTAAAAGATAAATATATCGATATGTTTTTAAATCCAAAATACGGATACGGAAGCGCCATAAATCCATGTTTAGACTGCCATATTTTAATGCTAAAAACGGCAAAAGAAATTATGGAAAAAGAAGGATTTGATTTTGTCGCTACGGGCGAGGTTAAAGGACAGCGTCCTATGAGCCAGAAACCGCAGGATTTAATTAACGCTATAAAAGAGAGCGGACTTGAAGGAAGACTTCTTCGTCCATTATCGGCTAAACTTCTTCCGATAACGATTCCCGAAAAAGAAGGTTTAATAAATAGAGAAAATTTATTTGGAATATACGGAAGAGCAAGACATACGCAAATGGAACTTGCAAAAGAATTCGGAATAAAAGATTATCCTATTCCAGCGGGAAGCGGTTGTTCGATAGTCGATAAAAGTTATGCGAAAAGATATAACGAATTAATTTCTTATAATACTACAAAAATAATAAATATGGAAATTATGCAATATTTGGCGATTGGAAGACATATAAGAATAGACGATAATGCAAAATTAATCTTGGGAAGAAACGAAAAAGAAAATAACGCTTTAGAAAAAAGAGATAGAATAAAAATTAAAAGAATAGACGATATAACTTTGAAACCGAATTATAATAAAGGACCTTTTGGTTATTTGGAAATATATAAAGATAATTTAAATAATTTGAAAGATATTGTTTATAAATCGGCAATGATAATGGGATATTTTTCAAAAGAGAATTTTGAATATTTGAGCATAACGATTTCGTATATTGAAAATGGCGAAGAAAAAAAAGAAATAATAAAAATAAATAATGCCGATTCAAAAAATACGAAATTTGAGCAAATAGTTTAATTATAAAATATTTTTCGGTATGCAATAATATCGGTTTAATAAATATGAAGTAAAGAGGATATTTTAAAATGAGTATAAACGATAAAAAAAGAAAAGCGGTTTTAATAGTTGTCGATAGTTGCGGAGTTGGAGCTTTGCCTGACGCTAAAGATTTTGGAGATGAAGGAGTTAATACTATTTCGCATTTGGCAAAAGCTGCAGGCGGAGTTAATCTTCCAAATATGGAAAAAATGGGGCTTGGGAATATTACCGATATTGAAGGCGTTTCAAAAACAGATAACGCTATCGGCTATTATGGAAAATCTATGGAAAAATCGAAAGCTAAAGATACGACCACGGGACATTGGGAAATTGCGGGATTAATATCGAAAAAACCTTTTAATACTTATCCGAACGGTTTTCCAAAAAAAACTATTGAATCTATAGAAAAAATGTCTGGGCGAAAAGTAGTTTGCAATAAACCTTATTCTGGAACTGAAGTTATAGACGATTATGCCAACGAACAATTAAAAAACGGCTCTCTTATAGTTTATACTTCCGCCGATTCAGTTTTGCAAATTGCAGCTCATGAAGAAATTATTTCAATAGAAGAACTTTATAAAATATGCGAAAAATCTCTTGAAATATGCAATGAATTTTCTCCCGTTGCAAGAGTTATAGCGAGACCGTATTTAGGAATCGAAGGAAATTATAAAAGAACCGAAAGAAGACATGATTATTCCGTGCCTCCGAGTGGCGAGACAATGCTTGATAGAATTTCTAAAAATAATTTGCCCGTTATTGGAATTGGTAAAACGAGCGATATATTTGCAGGAGTTGGAATAACTGAAAATAGAAAAACGAATAAAAATAATTTGGATGGAATAGAAAAAACGATTAAAGCGATTAAAGAAATTGATAAAGGATTAATATTTACTAATTTAGTAGACTTCGATATGCTTTACGGACATAGAAGAGATGCAAAAGGTTATAAAAACGCTTTGGAAGAATTTGATAAATATATTCCTGAAATGATTGATAACTTAAACGAAGACGATTTATTTATAATAACGGCAGACCATGGATGCGACCCGACTTATAAAGGAAGCGACCATACGAGAGAATATATACCAATTTTAGCTTTCGGAAAAAATTTAAATAAAAATGTAGATATAGGGATAAGAGATTCTTTCGTTTCAATAGCCTCCTCAATAGAAAAGCATATTTTGGGAAAAACGAATTTAGAAGGTTGTTTTTTATAATAATATTAACATAATAAATGTTGACATATTTTTAAAAATATTGTATAATTTAATCATTAAAAAACAGGTAGGAATTTTATATGTTTAGTTTGACACTACACTACACTACACTA
>ERZ1673700.902-NODE-902-length-33638-cov-10.408927_pt1 | contig 33638 bp, 35 predicted proteins | sample MGYA00580230_ERZ1673700 | MGnify/ENA primary metagenome ERZ1673700 (study PRJEB41218, sample SAMN15661782) | gut metagenome | host: Homo sapiens | place: Canada: London | collected 2015-08-20/2019-03-30 | study: EMG produced TPA metagenomics assembly of...
ATAATTTTAAATTTTATATATCGCAATCTTTAAAGGCATTTAAATTTTTAAGTGTCTCATTTTTATTGCATAATTTAGTTAAATCTTTTTTAACTTCAATTACTTTCGATAGCTTATCAAGGAAAATAAAAAATCCTTGTTTAGTTATAAATAAAAATTTATTTCAAAAGGAGAATTTGAAAATGAAAAATTCTAAAAACAAAAAACTTTTTACCTACATGGTTGTAGGAGCTTTAGTTATGGCTTTATCTATAAGCTGTAAATCGAACGAAGAACCAACTGAAATTGGTGCTACTATCCAATCTCATCCAGCTCAAGGAACATATAACAATAGCTTGGGTAATAATGCAACCGTTACAATAAACAATGACGGCACTTGCACTATAACGGGGAAGGCTAGTTTTACTTCTGGTTCTACTAATGAACAAACCGATTTTTCTATCACCGTAACAAAGTGGTGGTATTACTACGATTCCCCTAACACTTATAATGCTGGTAGCTCATATGAAAAATCTGAAGCGACTATTACTAAGCCTGCTAATGATTATTTCTATGTTTCTTATAATACAGACAGCGGAGAATTGTGGATAGTTTTCGGACCTGAAGGAAAGAGATATTATACAGGACAGTTAAAAAAGGTAAATTAAATATGTCTATCAAATCTCCATTTAGCCTAAAGTTCTTTGATGCTTATGTAATCAAAATACAGACTTGTCAGATAACACTGTTGACTCTAGTTATTAGAATTCTAGTTCAGTTGCACCTTTCTTTTTTAATTGAAAGTTTTCATTTCAATTTTGGTAAAGGGGAGGTGATGCATAATGAAGAGACGATATGACGCTTATAGGAGACATAAAAGAAATATTGATTATGGTAAAAAAGAAGGAATAAATATAATATTAAATATAACATTTACTACTATACCTATTATGTCTATTATTAGATTGATAATAGAAATAATTAATTCTTATTATCGCTAATTAAAGAATAATAAACGCTTTTAATTTATCATAAAAAATATTTGCTTGAAAATAAAACCGAGTTCTTTTTAATTAAAGGCTCGGTTTTTATATTCTATTTTACTAAAATAATTAATTGTATTTTTATTAGTTTTTATATATCATAAAATAATTACAAAAGATAAAATTCAACCTTGATAAAACTTTATTTTATTGTTATATTTTATTAACAAATTATTTTTAATTGATTTATAAGTTTTAATAATATTTAAGGAGAATATAACATGTCAAATATAGCTTTTTTATTTCCAGGACAAGGCTCTCAAACTGCGGGAATGGGAAAATCTCTATACGATAATATTGCAGAATCAAAAGAAATTTTCGATAAAGCTGCAAATATTTTAAGCGATATAGATATTAAGGCTTTATGTTTTGAAGGAACGGAAGAAGATTTAAAGAAAACGGAAAATACTCAGCCCGCGTTGGTTACGGTTGGAATTGCAGTTTATAAGGCTTTAGAGTCCAAAAATATAAAAGGCGATTTTTTCGCTGGGCATAGTTTAGGCGAGATTACAGCGTTATGCGCTGCAGATTATATAACTTTTGAAGACGCCATAAAAATTGCAAGAGAGAGAGGACTTCTTATGGCTAAAGCGGGGGCAGATGCTCCTTATGGAATGGCTGCCGTTTTAGGATTAAATTACGAGGATGTAGTTAAATGTATGCCTGAAAATAAAGAGGTTGTAGCCGCTAATTATAATTTGAAAGACCAAATTGTTATATCGGGTTTATCGAAAGCTATCGAAGATATAACTCCAAAACTTCAAGAAGCGGGAGCAAAAAGAGTAATGCCTTTAAAAGTATCGGGCGCTTTTCACTCTCCTTTTATGAAACCTGCAGCCGATAGCTTAAAAGAATTTTTAGAAAATATAAAATTTAATAATTCTCAAAATAAAGTTTTTTCAAATGTCACAGCCGAAATTCATTCTTTTGATTCTATAAAAGAAAATTTATATAAGCAAATGTTTTCTACGGTTAAATGGTTTGACAGTATGATTAATATGCAAAAATTGGGAATAACTAAAATATACGAATGCGGACCTGGTAAAGTATTAACGGGAATGACTAAAAAAATCGCTCCCGATATTGAAGCGGTTTCAGTTTTCGATATCGATTCTTTAAACTCTTCGATAAATAATTAATTAAATATTAAAAATCATAATAAAAAAGAGAGAGAATAAAATCTCCCTCTTTTTTTAACTTAATCAAAACTTAAAGCTTCAAACTATTCGTTTAAACTCGATTATTAGATTTTTCCAACCAAATCGATTCCTGGTTTTAGAGTTTTAGAGCCTGGTTTCCATTTTGCAGGACAAACTTCTCCGCCATGTTCGGCAACATATTGAGCCGCTTGAACTTTTCTTAATAATTCGTTAGCGTCTCTTCCTATTCCCATATCATGAATTTCGTAAGCTTTAATTTCTCCTTGAGGACTAACTATAAAGCTTCCTCTTAAAGCCTGTCCAGCGTCTTCAACCAATACTCCAAAAAATCTTGCCAATATTCCCGTAGGGTCGCCAAGCATTGGATATTTAATTTTTTTGATTGTGTCCGAAGCGTCCGCCCAAGCTTTATGAACGAAATGAGTGTCTTCTGAAACTGAATAGATTTCGCAGTTAATTTTTTTAAACTCGTCATAAGTGTCCGCTAAATCGCCCAATTCCGTAGGACATACAAAAGTAAAGTCTGCAGGATAAAAGAAAAATACGCTCCATTTACCCAATACATCGCTTTTTGAAACTTCTTTAAACTCTCCGTTTTGGTAAGCTTGAACTTTAAAATCGATAAGTCTTTGATTTATTAATGAACTCATTTATAACTCCTTGTGTTTATTTGTTGTTCGTTTTTTCTAACATAAATAATACAATAGATAATAAATCTTGTCAAGTAAAAAAAGATACAAATTAAGAAAAAATTACTAATTTTTATATGTTTTATCAAATATTATTATTAAAATATCATACTTTATTGTAAAAACTCGCAATATTGCCCGTATTTTCATGCTCATCCATAAGTATATTTACAATTTCATCCGCTCTGTTATTTTCTTTATTATCCGAATGCCCTTTAACTTTTATAAACTCTATATTATGCTTTTTTGAAAGTTCAATTAATTTAAACCAATATTCTTTATTTTCAACGGGTTTTTTATCGCTTTTAATCCAATTATTTTTTTGCCAAGTATAAATCCAACCGTTCATTCCATTAACTAAATATGCGCTGTCGCTATAAACTTTTATGTTATGAGAATTTTTTAATCTCTCAAGCGCCTTTATAACCGCTTTCATTTCCATTTTATTATTTGTCGTCATCTCTTCGCTTTCGCCAATTTCAAGACGCAAATTATATTTTTCGCTTATTAATATTGAAGCCCAAGCGCCAAGTCCAGGATTTCCTCTACATCCGCCGTCAGTGTAAATTATAATATTATCTTTCATTTAATAATTTTATGAGTTTATTTTTTATTTCAGATATAAGTTTTTCTTTATTATAATATTTTTTCGATACACTAAAACCAGCGGCTTTAGGATGTCCGCCTCCTCCGAAAGATTCTGCAATTTCTCTTACATTTTTATTTATTCTACTTCTCATACTTACTCTAAAATCTTCTTCGCTTTCATGAATTATAAATCCGATAAAAACATCTTCCATTTGAATTAAAATATCCGAAGCGCTTACGGTTATCTCTTTCATGCTATGTCCGTTAATCGTCTCTTGCAAACATATATAGCCTATTTTATTTTCTTCGTCTATTATCATTCTTCTGTATATTTCCATTAAAGCGGCTACATCTATTCTAGTGTATCTCTTTCTCACGACATTTCCCAAATTTTCTATTATAACTCCCCTACTCATTAATTTTGAAGCTACAAGTAAAGCCTTTTCCGTAGTATTGCTAAAAACAAAACCTCCCGTATCGGTTGAAAGTCCGCAATACAATAAAGTCGCTATAGTAGAATCCATACTTTTTAAGAAAGTTGAAAATATATCAAAAATTATCTCGCAAGTGGCGGCTGCATTAGTGTCGTTATAAAACATAGTAACGCCTTCTATATTTCTAACTTTATGATGGTCTATAAATATTACTTCGTTATATTCGTTAAGAACTTCAGAAATCCATCCTATTCTGTCAATATCTCCCGAATCTAATACAACCAAAACATCTTTTTTAGGAATAGTTTCTTCATTAACATTAAATATTACTTCTTCTATTAATAAAACATTTTGTAAATCTCTTTGCATTTTATCCGTATTGACAACGAAAACTTTTCTCTTTTTGAATATTTTTTTTAAAAGTAAAGATAATCCCAAACAAGAGCATATACAATCGACATCGGGATTTCTATGTCCGATTATCGTTATATTTTTTGCTTTTGAGAGAGATTTTAATATTTCTTTTATATTTGTTTTTATATTTTTCTTTGCATTACTTTTAACCGTTTTCTTTGCAGTTTTTTTTATTATTTTATTTACGCTTTTTTTATTAGCCATAAGAATTTCCTCTTAAAAATTAATTAATCTTCATTATTATTGTTAATATTTAAATTTCTTATATTCGTCAATACTTTATTAGTTTCGATTAAAGTTTTATCATAATGAAAAGTTAAATTTGGAACATATCTAACTTTAAGACTTTTTTTAAGATAAGAAAATATAACTCCTTTAGCGCTATTTAATCCGCTTAAAACTTCGTCTTTTTTATCTTCATTTAAACATACGAAAAAAACTTTAGCGTTTTTCAAATCTTTATCGGTATCCACTTTTGTTATAGTTATAAGATTATTTTTTATTCTTGGGTCTTCTATCTCTTTAAATATAATCGCAGATAGAAGTTGTTTAATATTTTCATTTATTCTAAATATTCTATGAGAAGACATATTATTTTATTAAACAACCGAATTATTTACGGCACTATTTAAATCGTCAAGTTCGTTTTTTAAAAATACTTTATCTATATTTACTAAAATAATCATTTGTTCATTTGCCTTAACGAGTCCCATTATATATCTATTGTCTATTCCCGAATGAATATCAATATCTTCCTGTATATTTTCTTCGTTAATTGTAAGAACATCTGAAACAGAATCGACAACCAAACCGTATTTTTTATTTCCTATAGCGACAACAACGATAACGCAATTATTTGGGTCCATAGGCGAATCGAAATGAAATCTTGCCCTTAAATCTATAACAAGTATTATAGTTCCTCTTAAATTAATTATTCCTTTTAAATAATCGGGACAATTCGGAATCGGCGTAGGTTGAATAAAATTAAGTATTTCCTGAACTTTTAATATATCTATTCCGTATAGTTCGTTATTTATATTAAATACAAGTATTTGATTTGACATATTATCTCCTTAAAAAATACACATTATAAATTATAATATATAATAAACATAAGTCAAGTAATTTTTAATATATAATATTATCGAAAAATACATTGCAAGGTTTAGAATTTTGATAAATTATAATAAAAAAAGAGAGCGCATATTTCTACACGCTCCCCTATTTTACTTATAACTTATTTAGTTTTAGTTTATCGTTTTACCTTTTTCAAATTTATTTATCTTTCTAAATATTAAACCGTCACCGTCTTTAGTGAAAGTAAATATTGAACCATCCGAACCTACCGCAACAGAACCACCCGTAGAACCAGAAATAGTCATAAAATTAGCACTATCTGATAAAGTAATGCTATCTCCGTCAATTTGATATAGTTTATTTATGTATAAGGCATAAGTTTTATTACTTGCCTTATCATAAACAATTTCATATCCGCCTGGAGAAGTTGCTGAATCATTAAAGCCAGCCTGTTTTTCTGTTATTATATTATCCGAAATTGCTCCTTTACTATTTTGTCCAAATTTACCTGTTTTACCTTCAATTTTTACTCCAAATGAAAAATTAGGTAAACTTACAGATATAATACCAGAAGTTTTACTATCAGTATAAGAAACAGGAAGAGTATTTGCTTTTCCAACTCCCGCAACAAGACTTATGCTTTGAATATCGTTGTCTTTACGATAATTAGCCCAATCACTTTGATATGCTATGCCACCTTTTGGTCTTGTCCAATACCAATTTTGTTCGTCAATACCGCCAACTTTTCCTTTTGTGCTAAATATTCCAGTTTTATATATAATATATTCGTTATTACCAGAAACAGCTGCAATAGTTAACTTGGTTTCCTCAAGGAACACATGAGGCGAAGACATTTTAGAAGATAAACTACCGCCATCTACCAAAGTTCTATCAAGAGCAACGGCGACACTAAAGAAAGTTCCTCCCTCTATGCTTCCTCTATAGAATAGAGAATCTGCGGTAGTTATAGGATTCATCCCAGCTTTGAATGTATGATTTTTTTGATAGAAAACCACTACATTATTGCCATTAGCTATAACCACTGGATTTGAAGCGGATGCGTCAGTTTCAAAAACAGTTTTTACGGATACTACATCCGTAGTGCTGTTGGTTATATTTTCCCAATCATCTCTTTTATCAGTGGTTTCGTCTTCCCAAGCGAAATTTGATACTGCTGTAGGTTTATTGTTACAGGCTACGATAGATACGGTTAAAACCGCAACTAAAACTAAAATTATATTTTTTAATCTCATTATTTTTCCTCCTTTTATCTAAACGAGATTTATTTTATTAAATAAAAAGCCATAATAATTTGATTTTAAATTTTTATTACGACTTATTATTTCAAAATTGAATGCATAAGAAAATGCATAATTTAAGTAATTGCGAGCATTTAAAGAAATGCAATGCAATCGATTTTTTAATACATCAAAGAACGATGCAAAAATTTTAAATGAATTTAAATTAGAGTTGAGTTGAGTTGAGTTGAGTTGAGTTGAGTTGCAGAAATCAACTCTAATATTCATGCTATTAATAATATTTATCATACACCTATATAATAACAATTATTTTAAAAAAGTCAAGTATTTAAATTCTAATTTTTATAACATAACCGAAGGCAGCAACATCCCCATTGTAATTTATAAGCCTTCGGTTATTGGAGATGAAAAATTTTGATTGATAAATTTAGTATATTTATCGGCTTTTGTATTGATAAATTTTAATTTTATGAAAATAAATTATAAGGTTTATAATTTGGTAAATCGGCTTCAATAAATACAATTTCGTCTTTCACAGGATGTGGAAATTTCAAACTTTTTGAAAATAATGCAAGCAAAATATCGCTTTTATCGTATTTAATATAATTTCCGTATTTTCTATCGCCGTAAATCGTATGTCCTATATTTGAAAATTGAACTCTTATTTGGTGAAATCTTCCCGTTTCAAGTTCTACTTTCACGAGGCTTAAATTTTTAATAATATTTTCTTCTATAACTTCGTATTTTAATTTGGCAAATTTTGAATTTTTAGTATTTTCAAAAACTATTTGGGCTATATTTCCCAATTTATTTGATTTCTTAATAATATAATTTTCTAATATTCCCGTTTTATCTAAAAAAATTCCATTAACAACCGCATAATATATTTTTTCAAATTTTCTCTCTCTTATAGATTCGCTCAATCTTCCCGCCGCTTTTGAAGTTTTGGCAAATACCATAATTCCCGAAACGGGTCTATCCAATCTATGAACCAATCCTAAAAATATATTTCCGCTTTTATTATATTTTAATTTTATATAATCTTTCACATATTCAAAAAATGAAATATCGCCGCTTTTATCTTTTTGCGTTGGAATATTTGGAGGTTTTACGGCTACTATTAAATGATTATCTTCATACAATGGATTTATATATTCGGTTAATTCTTTTAAGGATTGCATAAAATTAATTGATATTCTATTAAAGACTTTATAAATTATTTAATATGCCGAGTCAGGGAATCGAACCCTAGACACAAGGATTTTCAGTCCTTTGCTCTACCAACTGAGCTAACTCGGCGATTTAATTAATTGATATTAATTATAGCATTATTTAATTTTTTGTCAATAGTATTATAAACAATTATTAAATTTTATTCTTATTCAAAAAAGCTAACTTTTTCTGATTATGTTCGTTATCGCCTCCTTCATGCCCGTTGAAAGTATATACTACGATATCTTTTTTTCCAGCATAATTATTATAAGCGGCAAATACTGTAGAAGGCGGACATATCATATCCATTAAAGCGGTTGAAAATAAAGCCTTAACTTTGCATCTTTTTGCAAAAAATACTCCGTCAAAATAGGTTAATGTTTCAAATACTTGATTCTCTTTACTTCTATCGGATAAACAATATCTTGCAATTTGATGATATGGATATGTGTCTACAATCGTAGCAGCTCTTCTATAATCACATAAAAATGGAACATCGATTAAAGAAGCTTCAACTTTTATATTTGCAAATCCCGATAAAGCCGTAGCTGCAAGAGACATTCCTCCTCCTTGACTCGCTCCGCTTATAACTATTTTATCCGTTAGTTCATGTTGTTTAGCGGCTTCAATAGCTTTAAGAGAATCAATAAATACTCTTCTGTAATAATATTCGTCTTTATTTAATATTCCTTTTGTCATAAAACCATCGGAATGCGGTCCAGAACCTACAGGGTCGTAAGTCACGCTTCCGCCGTTTGCTCCTTCAGTTCCTTGTCCTCTCGCTTCCATAACAAAAGTAGAATAACCAGCGGACGGATACAATAAATACTTAAAAGGAAAATCTCTTCCTCCGCCATAACCAGGATAATACATAACGCAAGTTAATCGTCCTTTGGCATTTTTAGGCGCTATATACCAACCGTATATACGATGCCCGCCGAAACCAGCAAAATTAACTTCCCATACATCAAATAATTTTAAATAATAATCATTTTTTAATTTGTATTTAGCGTCAGCACTATGAGAATTTTCTTTTAGAGTTCTTTTCCAAAAAGAATCGAAATCTTTTGGCTCTTTTGAACTGCCCTTATACTCTTTCAACTTATCTAAACTTAAATCAAATAACATAATTTAATCCTTTCGCCGAAACATGATTTTAGCTACGGCATTTTTTTATTATTTATTATTAAATATAATATATAATTAAATTTAATTTGTCAATATTAAAATTTAGTTTTTAGTTATTAATAATTTATAATAATAATTAAAAACCCTATAATATATGCATGGGAAATCAAGATAAAATTTTATTAATCTTAATTTATCAAAAATATTTATTAATTATAAATTTAATATTTTGATAAATAAAATTATTCTGTGATAATTGTTATACTCCCATTCGGCTTGCAATAACGATAAAATCAAGAAAAACAAAAAAGTTAAATAAAACTCTACATTCAGAGATAAGGGAATAAAACTCCCATTGCTTAATTTAATAAAATTAAAAAAAGAAATATAGATTACAATCATTGGGCTTTAAATTTAAATAGTTAATGTTTTGCTTCTTTTATCAAAAGAAGCCTATTTTTGTGTTCTTTTTTATCGGTAGAAAAAAAACAAGAATTTTTGCTTTCTTTTACAAAAAAAGAGATTGTTTGGCTAAAGCCTTGCAATAACTACTTTTTACATCGTAATAGCAAGTAACCTTATTTTTAATTCTAATATATTTTACAAATAACTAAAAATGAAATATTTTCATTTATTAAAAAATAATTTATAATAAATAACCTTTTTTATAATAAAAAATTAATAAAAAATAGAAATTAAATAAAAAATATGAGGGGAAAAATGAAACTTATAAATATAGAAAAAATTAAAGAAGCAAGAGAAAAATTAAATGGAATAATAGCCTATAACAGACTTGCATTCGCTCCTCGTTTAAGCAAAATTGCAAACGCTAAAGTATTTCTAAAAAAAGAAAATTTACAACTTACGGGAGCTTTTAAGATTAGAGGGGCTTTCAATAAATTATCAAGTTTGAAGCAAGAAGACGAAAAAAACGGAACTAATATTTTAAATAGAGGCGTAATCTGTTCGTCCGCTGGAAACCATGCGCAAGGCGTGGCGTTCAGCTCAAGACATTTTGGAGTTAGAGCGGTTATAGTTATGCCAGAATCGACTCCTTTGCTTAAAGTGAGCGGAACGAGAGAAATGGGAGCGGAAGTGGTTTTGGCGGGAAACAATTACGACGAAGCTTATGCAGAAGCTTTGAAAATCGCAAAAGAACAGAATCTTAATTTCATCCATCCTTTTGCAGATACCGATGTGATAGCGGGGCAGGGAACAATCGCTCTCGAAATGATTGAAGAAGAAGAACTTGATATTGTAGTAGTTCCGATAGGCGGAGGCGGATTAATAAGCGGTATTGCAAGCGCATACAAATCTTTAAGTCCTAAAACTAAAATAATAGGTGTTCAGTCGAAGGGTGCAAACGCTATGACAAAAAGTTTTAAACAGAAGAATATTCAAAATTCAAAATCAGTTAGAACTATTGCTGACGGAATAGCGGTTCGAGATGTAAACGAAGAAGTATTTGAATGTATCTTAAACGGAGTTGACGATATAGTAGAAGTCGATGACGAAGAAATTGCAAGCGCCATATTATTTCTTTTAGAATCTCAAAAATTACTTGTCGAAGGAGCTGGCGCTGCTGGAGTTGCAGCTATTATGCATAATAAAATAAATCTTACTGAAAGCAAGAAAGTTGGAACGGTTTTAAGCGGAGGAAATATTGATGTAACGACTCTCAATATGATAATTGAAAAAGGTTTATTCAAATCTCATAGAAAAATGAAAATCGAAGTCGTCCTTATAGACAAACCTGGAAGCATGCAATCTTTAAGCGACATACTTGCAAACGCTGGAGCGAATATTGTTCAGATAAGCTACGATAGAACTCCAACTTTGGAATACGGCGATGTTCTTATAACTATGGCTCTTGAAATTAAAGGTTTGGAACATAAAAAAATTGTATTGGATAATCTAAAAAAAGCGAATTATGAATTTAAAGAAATTTTTTAGAATGGTTTTATTGATTAAAAATTTTTTAATTACTTAAATTCTAATGATTTTTTATTTTATTCTATTAAATAAATCAAATAATAATTTATAATAATAAATAGTTAATTATTTTCCGTTTAGGAGTAAATTTTATGGAAAGCTATACAAAATTAAAAATAATAATATTTTTATCTATTTTAGTTTTAATATTTTTAATTCTTAAATTAAAAGATTTATTAACTCCTAAAGAAAAACGATTTTTGAAAGCAGCAGAAGATGGAGATTTTAAAAAGATTAAATCAATTATTGATAAAGAAGTAAATATTAAAAGTTTGATTGAAACTAAAGATAAAGAAAATAACACGGCTTTAATTTTGGCTTCAAAATTCGGATATATCGAAGTAGTAAAAATTTTAATTGAAAACGGAGCAAATATCAACGCTAAAAATAACGATAATTCAACGGCTTTAATCGAGGCTTCAAGTTTTTATTATGAAACGGTTAAACTTCTTATAGAAAATGGAGCGGACATTAACGCTAAAGATAATGGAGGAACTACCGCTTTAATGAACGCCTCGACTGAAGACGATTATATAAATTACGAAATATGCAAAACGCTTATAGAAAACGAAGCGGATATTAATATTAAAAATAACGATGGAAAAACCGCTTTAGATTTTGCCGAAGAAAATGATTATAAGAATATAATTGAATTATTAAAAAATTCTATAGATAAATAAAATTGATTTAAATTAAAGCTTAATATATGCGGATTATATAATTTATTTGAATTTATATATATTTAGAAATTGGAATTATATTCTATTTACTCTGAATACTCATAGAAAAATAATTTTTTATTAAAACTTAAATATTAACCGCATAAGAAACCACTCCGTTAACAATCTCTTCTCTAACCTTATTTTTTTTAATAAGTAAATCCAACAATTCCTTAACTTTTCTTTCATTTTCATTAAAACTTTTAGCTATAATATATGCAGTGTCGGGCTGGCGAATTAAAAAATTGACAATATCATCTTCGGTTAATATTCTCTTATTTCCTTTATGATTTTCGGAAATGTTCGGAATATCGATTTCAATATCGCATCGGGCGTTAAAATATTTTTTTATTTTTTTAAGTTCTTCGTCAGATAACGCTTTAGCTTTTTCGTTTGCCACTCTTCTTGTCGCAGTTATAAGTTGAATTCTATCTGGTTTAATTTTTTTTACAATTTTTATTATATCGTCAAGTTCGTCTTCGTTGTCGTTTATATCTTTAAGTAAAAATATTTCAAGCCAATATTCGCCTTTGAATACTTTTTTAAATTCAATTAATCCTTCAACCATTTTATCAAAATCAATTTCTTTATTCGGATTATCTATCAACTTAAAAGCATCTTCGTTTCCCGCATCGAGAGACGGAATAATCAAATCCGCCAAAAGCAAATTTGAACGCATTTCTTGTTTATATAATAAAGAACCGTTTGTTATAATGCATACGGGAATATCGGTTATTTGTTTTATTTCGTAAATAAGTTTTTTCAAGTCTTTATATAAAGTAGGCTCTCCCGAACCCGTGAAAGTTATATAATCGATATTTTTATTATTAAGCAAAGCCTCTTTTAATTCGTAAATTATTTCATCAACGGAATAATAATTTGTTAAATCGGTTATAGTATTTTCTTCAGAACCTAATTGACAATATATGCAATTATAAGAACAAGTTTTATGAGGAATTACATCTATTCCCAAAGAATTTCCAAGTCTCTTTGAAAGAACGGGACCAAATACTCTTTTTGTTTTTAATTTTTTATTATTCAATAACAAAGGCTCTTTGTAATTTTTTTTAGTTTCAGAATATCTCAATTCGTTTGCCTTATATAAAGCGTTTGTAATTTTTTCCAATTCTTCTCCATCCAAACTAAAAACAGATATCGCAAATACTTCGGGAATTTCAAAATAATTTTCTTTATTATTTTTATATTCTTTATTTATAACTTTTTTTACGCTTTTAATTTTCTCTTCAATTTCTTTTTTTTCAAGCATATCGGTTTTATTCAAAATAATTATTGATTTCTTTTTTATTAATTCCTTGCTATATAATTTTAATTCTTTTCTTAATTTTAAATAAGTTTCGTTAATATCTTCGTCAGTTATATCGATTACGAAAACTAAAGCTCCCGTTCTCTCAATATGTCTTAAAAATGTTAGTCCTAATCCCGCTCCTTCGCTTGCCCCTTCTATAATTCCAGGAATATCTGCGATTATAAAACTTCTTTCATAATCTAAATAACAAACTCCCAAATTTGGCGTAAGAGTCGTAAAAGGATACGATGCAATTTTAGGATTCGCTCTCGTTAATCTTGCAAGCAAACTCGATTTTCCAGCATTAGGCATTCCGACAAGTCCAATATCGGCGATTAATTTTACTTCAAGCCTTATATTTAATTTATCTCCGTCTAAACCATGTTGAGCATAATCGGGCGCTTGATTTGTAGAAGTAGCATAAAATTTATTTCCCTTGCCGCCTTTTCCTCCTCTTGCAATAGTTTCGCTCTGTCCGTCTTCAGTTAAATCTGCAATTATATTTTCAGTCTCTTCGTTATAAATTACCGTGCCAATTGGAACTCTTATTATTATATTGTCGCCTTTTTTTCCATCGCTTAATCTTGCCCTACCCGACTCGCCATCTCTCGCTTTGAATTTTTTTCTGCTTTTTATTTTTCCGAAACTGTTTATTCTCGCATCAACGATTACAATTACATCGCCTCCGTCTCCTCCGTTTCCTCCATCGGGACCGCCCATAGGAACATGCGCTTCTCTTCTAAAGCTAACGCATCCAGCTCCGCCATGCCCAGCTTCAATTTCAAAATTAACGACATCTATAAATTGTTTCATTTTATAATCCTTTTAAGTGATAAATTATATTATAAAAAATTATTTTATCAATTATAATTTATAATAAAAATTATCAAATTTAAACTTGACATAAATTTTAAGATATTGTAAAATATTTATATGCTTGATTTTGTAATGAATAAAATAAATTTGCGCTTCTGCAATTCAATTCAATTCAATTCAAGCGTAACTTTTGCATAATTCCTATTTTCTTTAATAGGTCTTTTTCTATTGCATTTTTTATTATTTTACATTTAGGAGAATTCTATGACTTCAAAAACTATTAACCATATAGTATGGTGGATACCTTTTACTAAATTAAGGAATGATTTTAGAAATTATTTGCGTTTTAAATATTTGACGTATATACCTTGTCTTGATATAGGATTAGTAAAAAGTTTTAGAAAATGTATTAAAGAAGACAAAAATTTTTTATCTAAATATATCAATTTAATAAAAAATTTTGATTACGACAGCGTCAAAATTCTAAATGATATAGTCGCTAAAGTTTGTAATTACAATAATATTGAAGAAGAATTTTATTTTAACTTTTACGAAACAAGGGAATTAAATAAATTTATAATGGAATATCCTAAAAAGATAAAAAAGTAGATAAAAATAATTAATTTTAAGGAGAAAAAATATGTTTAATAAAAAATTATATATAACAATAATCACTATAATAAGTATTTTAATATTATCAATTTCATGTGGTAATAGCATGACCAATTCTACTAACGGAGGAAACGTAGAAAATAACGGCGGAAGTATTTCTGGTGGCGGAGAAACAAATAGTGGAGGCAATATTTCTGGTGGAGGAACAAGTAGAGGCGATGGTAAAACTCATAAAAATTATAGCCTGCTTATAGGAACTTGGCAAGGACAAGATCCAAAAAATCCCCAAGAAGCTTATAGATATGATGGAACAAATTTTTATGCGGATCCTGGACCTACTTATTCTATAGAAGTTTTAGAAATATCTTGGACTACCGATACAGAAGGATTTTTCTACGGTAAATATTTAACTAGTTGGGATGATAAATCAATTGGTAAATATTATGCCATTAGTTTTAAGGGTTTAACGGAAACAGATTTGAAAATTTCAGGAGCTTTAAACGGAACACATGGTGTAAGCCAGAGCGGATGGACGGCGGATACTTTAGAAGAAGCCAAAAAGATTTTTACTATAGCTGCGGGTTCTTTTGCTCAATATACAGACTGTAAGAAAAAATAATTTTTTAGGATGTAGATTATGAGAGTAAATACTTATTTAAAAATTATTTTATCAATTCTATTAGTGTCGTTCATATCATGCGGTAAGTCTATGACCGACCCTAAAGATGATAATAATTCTTCCAATACCAATAATACCATAAAAATAGAATATCCGATTTATTTAAATTACGGTTCTAAAGGTTCTACCATAAATAGTTATGAAGAATTAGAAAGTTTATGGAGAAATACTGTAAGTAATAAGACGGTTTATGCGGATAATTCATGTTCCGATTCTGCTATAACGGGAGCTTTCAAAGACGATGCAAATTATTATGAAACAAAATATGAAAGTTCAAATAAGGCAAGGACAGTGCTTGTAAAATGCGCTGCTAAAGAGCTAAACGGAAAAAACTATATCGCTGGTGTATATTATGATAATTATAATCAATATAATATGCCAAACGATTGGAGATTGATTGTAATAGGCGATGACGGCGCAGAGCATGCTTGGTATGGCGGAGGCAGGGACAGAAATAATATACCCAACGAAAATACCGAATGGACTTATTATTGGTTTCGTTTTGGATGGTTTAAAGAATATTAAAAATTATTAAAAAAAGATTAAATTATGACTATAATGATAGCTAGCGATGCAAAATCTTCTATTAAATGCTGGAGTTGGTAAATTTTTAGATATTTTGATTTGTCAAAATGAAAAAGTGATTATAATATAAAAAGAACAATGCTAAAAACATTGTTCTTCTTTTATTTAGAAATTACACCCATTTTATTAAAGACTTTTTTATATATTCCACAACATTTATAGCATATATATCGTTGAACAATTGCAAATCAAAATCGGAAGTATAGCCGAAGAATTTTGAATTTCCATCTTTTAGAACGAGTATTTTATCGGCAAAATTTAAAGCGTTATTGATATCATGCATCACAGCTATAATGCATCTAAAATCTTTATTAACCCATTCTTTCAAATTATAAATAAGTTCAATTTGACTATTTAAGTCTAAATGATTAGTAGGTTCATCCATCAATATAATTTTTGGATTTTGAGCGAAAGCTCTAGCTAAAAAAACTTTTTGAAGTTCGCCACCAGAAAGTCGATTTATAAGTTTATCTTTCAAATGAATAATATTTAATTTTTCTAAACATTCAAATACAAATTCTTTATCTTCTTTGCTTGGAATTGATAAAAGTTTATCTTTAAAATTCGCATATCTTCCTAACATAACCGTATCAAAAACATTATAATCAAAATATATTTCTGAAGACTGACTTAAAAAAGATACGGATTTATAAACTTCAATATCTTTTATATTTTTATTATTAATAAAAACCGAGCCTTGAAAATCTAAAATATTGCATAAACATTTTAATAAAGTAGTTTTTCCTGAACCGTTTGGACCTATAATGCATAATCTTTCGTTTTCAAATAACTTAAACGATATGTTTTTTAATATTTTTTTATTATTGTAATTATAAGAAAAAGATAAATTATTGACTTCAATCATAGTTTATTATTCCTGCCTATAATAAAAATATATAAGAAAAAAGGTGCTCCTATCAATGCGGTTACTATGCCGATTGGAATATTCGCTCCCGAAATTATAATTCTTGAAAATATATCGGCAATATTAAGAAGTATCCCGCCCAAAAGAGCGGACATTGGCAAAACTATAATATGATTCGCTTTAAATATTTTTCTTGCAATATGCGGAGATACCAAATCGACAAATCCTATTATTCCGACAAAAGAAACTAAAACAGCGGTTATAAACGAAGAGATAATTATAAAAAATATTCTCATTTTTTTAGCGTCTACTCCAAGCGATAAACTCGTATCGTCTCCAAAAGTCATTATATCCAAAACGGTTGAATATTTAATTAAAACAAGAAGAAAAATTAAAGTAATAAAAATTATAATAAAAATATCGGCGAAATTTTTTAAATATAAATTTCCTAATTGCCATAATATTATTTGATTTGAGTGTTTAGGAAATATATAAATAAAAAAACTCATAAGAGAATAAAGAAATAAAGATATTACAATTCCTGCAAGAATTATTGAATTATTATTCATGTATTTGTCTATTCTATTAGATATAAATAAAATAAATATTATAGTTATAAAAGCGAAAATAGTCGAAACCGCTACAAAAACATATTGATTAAAATATATTCCCGTAATTATTAATAATGCCGCGCCTAATCCCGCTCCTGAAGATATTCCCAAATTATAAGCGGATGCGAGCGGATTTCTCAATATTGATTGAACAACAACTCCCGTTAATGACAATGAAGCTCCGACAAAAAAAGCTAAAATTGAACGAGGCAATCTTATACTAAAAATAATATCCGCGTTGATTTTATTTTCAATTAAATTTGGGTAAAATATTTTATAAAAGAATATTGATATTATTTCTTTTGGAGATATAAAAATACTTCCAATACATATAGACAATATAATTGAAGCAAAAACAAATATAAGAATTATTATAATTTTTTTTATCATATTATTATTTTATTACGCGTATATTATTTATCAATATCTTTAAACTCTTTCGGATAAGTCGATTTTGCCATTGAAAATAAAGCTTGTATAACATTATGATTTGGCAACAAACTTGATTTTATAAAATATACTTCTTTATTTTTAATAGCTTTTATATTCTGCCAAGATTTGCGATTAAGAATTTCATTTATTGGATTATCTATATAATCTACGCTTGTAAAAATAATATCGGGATTTGCAGATAAAACGCTTTCTTCTGAAACCGCTATCCAAGAATTTCTATCTTCAAAAATATTTTTAGCTCCAATAATATTTATCATATCGTCCAAATAAACATTGCATCCGAAAGTATATAAATTCGGCATAGCTCCTATTTCAAAATAAACCGATTTTTTATTAGTTATTTTATCGCCAATAGATTTTATTTTTTCAATATTTATTTGCATTTTAGATATAACTTTTTTAGAAGCGTCTTTTAATTTTAAAACTTCTCCTAAAAAATAAATATCTTCTTCTATTGCGATTAAAGTATCGCTATTTGGAATAACGGCAACCGATAAGCCAAGATTTTTTATAGCGTCTACGGAATTTTTAGCGGAAAAAACGCTAAATGTATTTACAAATATAATATCGGGTTTAAGAGATATAATTTTTTCAACATCGGGATTCATCATATCGAAAATTTGCATATTTGAAGTAGATATATTATTTTTTTCTAAAATTTCTTTTGAATAAGAATCTACAGAAATTATTTTATCTTCTTCTTCAATTTCAATTAAAATTTCCGTAATCGAAGGCGAAAGGCAAATTATTTTTTCAATTTTTTTTGGAATAATTATATCGTTTCCCGCTCTATCTTTTATTTTAGAAATTGAATTATTTTTATTATTATAATTACAAGAAATTATTATTAAAAAAATAATTAAAAATATTTTAAAATTTTTCATTGTTATATCCTTATAAAAAATTAAAAATTATAACCTAATTCTATCTCCCAAGTAAACGGTTTTGCAACCGAATAAGTCGATAAAATAGGAGTTTTATTAAAAATATTCTTAAAATGCGTAGAAATTATCAAATGCTTAAACCATATAGAATAAAAAGAAATATTTAAATCATGAAAATCCTCGCCAATTTTAATTTCAGTTATATATCTTTTAGTAGAATAAATATAATAAATATTTAACGATAAAGAAGTTAAAATATTGTTTTCAGAAATAAAATCATAACCTAATAAAACCGAAATCACATCTTCAGGCATTCCTATTTTTGGAAGTTTATTCTCGCCCATATATGCAAGTTGATAAGAATAACCGACTTTAGCCTTTATTTTATTATAAGTTAAAAATGGAATCTCATAACCTATATTTGCATTAACTATATGCGATTTTGCAATATCTACATTTTCGGGTTTTAATCCATACCAAATTATTTTATTACTGTAAACTGTATAAGAATAAGAGCCTTCAATTTTTAAGTTGGTTATCGGTTCTAATGTTAATTTTGTAAGTATTTGATTATAATCTTCGGATTTTAAATTAATATTTCCAAAATCGCCATAATATAAATCGTTAAATGTCGGAGCGGTATAATCATGCGAATAAGAAAAATATAAACTGTAGCCCTTGTAAAAATTCAAATTAAAGGCGCCGCTATAAGCTAAATAATTTCTATTTTTATAACCATTTAAGTAATCAAGTTGATATTCGTATTTAATAAACGGAAGCAAAGTAAAAATTGGAGTATCTTCATTCCAATAACCAAAAGAAATTTGAGGCTCGTATTTTATAGAGATAGAATGCCTTTGAGGACTTGTCGGATAATTTGTCAAAATAGCGTTTTTCTCTTCGGTTAAAATATCAAATCTATATTCGGGAGTTATTTTATTAAACATTGTTATTAAATTAGGCAAAAATTCATCCATTCTATTTAATGAAAAATTAAGCGAAACTGCATGCGATTTATAATCGGATTCAAATTTACCATTAGAATGAAAAGGTCTATCTACAAAAGAATCGTATAAATAAGACAAATTTATATCATAATTAAGAATATCGGAAAAACCATTATATGATAACGAAGATACTAAAGTAGTAAAATTAAACCAAGAATCCGTTTCGGCTATCGGCGGAATTCGATATTGAGCGGCAGAATTATTAAAAGAAATATTAACGAAAGCTCTTATATAATCTTTATTGTCAAACAAATATTTATAATCTGCAGAAGAGTTTATAATAAGTTGACGATTATCATGCAAATAGCCTTTTATTCTATCTCCCCATTGATTAATAAAATCATAATAATAATTTGCATCCGAATAATAAGAATCGGCGGTAAAAGTAAAGACATGTTTATTATCAAAATTCCTTGAAAATAAAATTGAAGGACGAATTGTATTATAAGAACCGTAAGAAAGAGAAATTAAAAGTATATCATTTAAAGGCGTTTTTGTCGTTATATAAATAGAATTGCCTATAATTTCTATACTTTCAATTAAATTCGCGGGTATTCTTCTTAAATCGACTCCTGCATCCGCATTGCCTTTTGCAGTATTCATTAAAACGCCGTTAATATAGATTTTTATGTTATCGGCATTAGCTCCCGCAGGGTCAACAACTTCGTTTCCCATATAATTGCCTTTATTTACAAAGCCAGGTTGATTTGCTAAAACTTCCCCTGCATTTTTAAATCCCATTCTGTCTATATCTTCCGAAGTTATAATATTGTTATTAACTTTAATAGGTTCTTTAGGTTTGCCTTCGTTAGTAATAATATTAGTCAAAGAGGAATTTGTAATTTCAACTCTCGAAGTTACCCAAATACCGCCAATTAATTCTTTAATTAAATATGATTGAGAATATAAATTAATATTAAATATAAATAATAATATTAGAATTAAATATTTCATAATAAAACTTTTAATATTTTGTTAATCTTCCCAAAGGGTCAACAGGAAGTGTATAATGCGTCCATACTGTAGAACTATCAGGTTTTTTATTTTTATCCGCTCCTCCGCCGTAATAACCTCGCTCTTGTCCATCGGCTTGAATATAAATAAGCATATATTGAGAAAATCCCGCTCCCAATATTTTATTATTATAATACATTCCCATTAAATAAGCCTCGCCATGATTTGATATTATATCCGCTCCGACAAGTTCGGCTCTCGGATTTGTAGCGTGAAAAGTTTTCGGTTCATGATAATCTCCCGTTTCTTTTTCAAAATACCATCCCGCGTCCGTTTTGTCTGGTTTCAATACTTTTTTGCCACCAATATAATTTTTCCATGCATTCGTCATCTCTGAAGGTTTTATATTTGTAATTATAGAACCCATTCTAACTTTATAAGTTTTATCTGCATCCGTAATAATTACTTTACCTTTTTCATTATCATTCTTTGGCGGATTCATAGGATTTCCGCATGATATAATTAATACCGAAATTAATAATAAAATTAAATTTTTAGTTTTCATTATAAATACTCCTTTAAATATTAACTTTTAAATATCCAAATAAAAAATCATATTTAACCCAATCGGTATTTTTATCGGGTAAAATATTTATATCTCCTCCGCCGCCATACCAAGCATGCTCTTCGCCTTTGTCGTTTATAATAATTAAGCGATATCTTATTTGCATTCCAATGCCTGTTTTATTATCCCAATATACGGCGGATAAATAAGCTTTATTTTCAAATTTATAAACATAACATTTTTTTAATACCGACCTAGGCTTTTTGCCCTCTTCCCATTCATTTTCGTAATAATATCCGTTTACATCAAAGCGTCCGATTATAGAAGTTAAAGACGAAGAAGAATAAACCTCTTTATTTGAAGTAATTTCTTTCCATAAATCTGTAAGTTTATTATTATCGTTTACATCAACATGAGAACTTTTTAAACCGTAATTAACGAGTCTAATTCCTTCTGTTATAATTTCTAATTTATTATCTTTTTTATTATCATAATTTGCAATCGGATTACCGCAAGATATTAAAGAAATTAATATTATAATAAACGATAATGATTTTTTCATTTTTTACAAACCTAAATTAATAAATCAAATATTTTATTTAACCTTTTTACAACTTGAATAAAAGCTATAATAACCGTTATTTATAGTAAATTCGGTTATAGCTTCTACTAAAGAATCCGCTGCCATTTTTCCGTCTTTATACGCTCCAGAAATCGATATACTAGTATCTGTTAAATCTTTAAATGAAACAGCGTAATATTTTCCAACCACACTCGGACTATAAGTATTTTCGGTATATTTTCCGTAAATAATTCCAGATGCATCTGAACTCCAAATTATGCTTTTTACCTTCATTTTATAAGAACCGCTTGAAGTAAATGTTATTACATCGTATATATAAGTTTCGGTAAAATTTGGTTGTTTGTTTTCCCAAGTTCCTAAAAGTCGACTATTATCATTATATGGATTTTTATTGCATGATATTATAGCTATAAATAAAAATACGACTAATAGTGAACCTTTGTAGATTTTGTTAAATGTTTTTCTTTTTGTTTCCATTTTGAAACTCCTTAATTTAAGATAAAGGAGCGGCTCTAATCAAGCGCGCTCGACTCGATTATTATTTAAGGTATTCCGACTTTGCCGATTTATAAATAATCGAACTTTACGGTTGCGTGCCAGCGTGGGATTTTCACCCTCATTCCCCTTTATATAATTATTTATTATAACATATTGTATAATAATTGCAATAGCTAAAAAACAAAAATTATAATCTTTTTAGTATTGACTTTTATAAATTTATTTGATAATGTTATATAATTAGAAATTAAGGAAAATATTATGCAAAATAATAATTACGATAAAGACTGCATTTTTTGTAAAATAATAAACGGAGAAATTCCTTCAAAATTTATAAAAGAAAATGAATATTGCGTGGTTTTTGCCGATTTGCATCCGAAGGCGAAAGTTCATTTATTGGTTGTTCCTAAAAAACATTTTAAAGATATTACGGAAACGGACGAATTTTATATAAATAAAATTTTTGAAACTATAAAAGAAGTCGCTAAAGAGCAAAATCTATCGTCTTTTAGAATAATAAATAATTGCGGAAAGGGAGCGGGACAATCGGTTTTTCATGTTCATTTTCATGTTCTTTCGGGCGATAATTTAAAAGAATAAAAATTAAAAATAATTTGGAGTAAAAATGATAGACAGCCATTGCCATCTAACATTAATATCAAAAAAGAGCAAAGAGTTAATAGAAGTTATACAAAGAGCGAATCAATCGGGAATATTATATTTTGTCGATATTGGAGTTCATCCAAGCGATATAGACGAGAGAATGTTTATATTGTCAGAAGCCGAAGGAGTTTTTTTTAGCGTAGGATATTATCCCGATTATGCGAAAGAAAATGACGAACATACTATAAAGGCTTTTGAATTAAAAATAAAAACTTTAAATAAAAATAAATTAAAGAAAAAATCGGTTTACGCTATCGGAGAGATTGGACTTGATTATTATCATAATAACGACAACAAAAAAGAGCAGAGAGATTTTTTTAGAGAATTATGCGAAGTTGCAAAAAGAGTGGAATTGCCAATTTTGATTCATAGCAGAGACGCATTTAAAGACACATTTCAAGTTTTAAAAGAAGCGGATATTCCAAAAAAAGGAATTTTTCACTGTTTCAGCGGAAATATTGAAGACGCTAAAAACGCTTTAGATTTAGGTTATATACTTTCTTTTTCAGGTTCTGTAACTTATCTTAAAAACGATTTTATAAGAGAAGCTGCAAAATATGTTCCAAAAGATATGTTTACTATAGAAACGGACGCTCCTTATTTAACGCCGCAAAAAGTAAGAGGACGCGCAAACGAACCTTCTTTTATACCTTATACTGTTGAAGTTTTAGCCGAAGCGCGAAAAGAAAATAAAGAAGATATTATGAGAGCGGCTTTAGAAAATGCGGTTAGAATTTTAGAATTGCCGATAAATTTATTATAATTTTATTTTTATTAAATTTATTTTTTAATTGTTTTTAAAAAATTTAATTTTCTATTTCGGTTTCTATTACTACATTATAATCGTTTGAGCTATAACTTTCTTCGATTATATAAGCTTTATTTGTCAATTCCGAAGATTTATTTGCGTCAATTCCGCTTTCAATCAATATTTTATATAACGATTCATAAGCTCTGCCTAAAGCGTTTTGAGTTAACATTTGTCTCGTATAAGCGTTTAATTTTGCATTCTCAGAAATTTCTATAGAAGCGTTCGCCCTAATTTTAGAATCAATAAATCCTTCTTTTTTCATTTTCTCTAAACTTTCGACAACATTTTTATATAATTTTTCGTCATTAATTTTTATTTCGGTAAAAAATTTATCGTCCTTTTTATATTCTTTTATAATAGCGCTTTTTTCAAAATCGATTAAATTATCGTCCTTCAATGCGAAAGCTATTATATTATAATCGTTTCTGTTAATTAAATTTGCCGTTTGATTTGCAATATAAAAATATATTTGATTTATAGCTTTTTCTTTGCTCGTTTCAAAATTTAAATCGCTTGATGATTTTGAATATAAAATTCCTTTTTGCAAATTATTATTTTTGCATGAAAATAAAATTAATAGAATAATTATAATAAAAATAAAAGAAATAAAATACAACTTGTTTTTTTTCATAATTTATTTATAATACATTGTTTTATAAAATAATCAATATAAACGGAGATATGATTGAAAATTAAAATATCCGACATATTATTTCTATCGTTTTTAATTTCTTTTTTAATATTTTCATGCAAGAAAGAAGAAGATAATTTACTTGAAGATATGGCTTATTTGGATAAATCTTATATTGAAACTTTGCTCGATATTAGAGACAATAGAAATATAAAACAAAGCATAGAAAGATTTATGATTAATTGGAGCGGTTTTAAGAAAAAATATTATAATATAAACGAAGAAGACCCGCAATGGAAAACCGATTTCGACACTTTACAAGATATATTAATAAGTTCGCATTATTATATTATAAGCGGAGAAGATAAAAGCGCGGGTTATTCTATATTTCATGATATTAAATATGTTTTGTCGGATTTGAGAAAAAGAAATAATATAGATTGGTTTTTTGATAATTTAAACTCTATTTATAAATTAAGTTATAGACTCGGAGAATTATCGAAAGTGTATATTGAAAGTAATATTGATTTGTCTTTAGAAGAAAAAGAAAAACTTATAATGGTTTATTATTTATTAAATTCCGCCATTGAAACGACTATTGAAGAATTTGATAAAAGCAATATTTTTTTACTGCAATTAAATCAAGCTAGACTAGAAGCTATAAAACATAATATTAACGCTATAAATAATTTAAAACAATCTATTGGAAACGATATAGCATCAAATATTTATAAGAATATAGCTAGCTTATGCAATAATATGCTCAATATATATTTTAATACAATTCAAATAATGAAAGGTTGATAATGAAAGGATTTTTAATAGCAAATAAACCCGCGGGCATAACTTCTTTTGATGTAATAAAAAAATTAAAACCGATTTTAAAAGAAAAGAAAATTGGACATGTCGGAACTTTGGACCCTTTTGCCGAAGGAGTTTTGATTTTGGCTTTGGGAAGATATACGAAATTATTTTTTTTATTTGACGATATGCCTAAAGAATATATAGCGGTTGGAGTTTTTGGAGAAAGCAGATATACGGACGATATTAACGGAAATATTTTAAAAGTTGCAGGTAAAAAAAATATTTTAAGTTTTGCCGAACTTGAAAATATTATTAAGAAAAATTTTCACGGAAATATAATTCAAAAACCGCCGATTTACAGCGCAAAAAGAATAAACGGACAGCGAGCTTACAATATGGCAAGAGAAAATATTGATTTTGAAATTAAAAGCGTCAATGTTTGCGTAAACGATATAGAATTATTGGAATATGACTATCCTTTTTTTAAAATTAAAATTTCTGTTAGCAAAGGAACTTATATAAGAGCGATTATAAGAGATATTGGCGAGATAACGGGAAATTTTGCTTATACAAAAGAATTAATTAGAACGGCAATCGGAGATTTTAGTTTAGATAAAGCAAGCAATTTAAATAATATTTCAAGTAAAAATATATTGTCTTTTTTCGATATGTTTAAAAATATTGATAAAAAAATTATAGAAAACGAAAAAACTATAAAACAAATTCTTTGCGGAAATACAAAAATGATTGAGAATTTTGATTTTAATTATATAAAGAATAAATATTTAGCTTTGATTGATAAAAATAATAATTTAATCGCGTTAATAGAAAAAGAAAATATAAACGGAAAAAATATATTTGCATTTATTAATTCGTAAAATTATTTTTTATAATTGATTTTAAAATTTTTAAAAGGATTTTTAAAATGAAAAAAATTATTATTATCCTTGCTTCAAGAATCGGCTCTACAAGGCTTCCAAAAAAGGCTTTGAAACCTATGGCAAATTGCGATTCTATGCTTGAGCTTATTATAAAGAGATTAAGAAGTTCTAAAAAAGCGCATAATATTGTAGTGGCAACCGAAGAGAAATCTTATAATGAATTTAAAAATATTTTTGAAAAACTAAAATGCGATTATTTTATCGGAAGCGAAAACGATGTTTTAGATAGATATACTAAAGCCTCTGAAAAATTCAAGGCGGATATTATAGTGAGAGCTACGGGAGATAATCCGCTTGTAAGCGTTAAAGCTTTGGATATGATAGTCGATTATCATATAAAAAATAACGCCGATTTGAGCTATTACGACGCGCTTCCTTATGGCAGCGGAGTCGAGGTTATAAATTATCAAGCTTTGAAATACGCGAACGATAATTCAAAATATATGCACGAGCATGAACATATTACTCAATTTCATTATAGAAACGCGGATAAATTTAAAATTGAAAATCCGAAAGTAAGCGAAGAGTTTGCAATGCCAGAATTAAGAACAACGGTAGATACGATTGAAGATTATAAAAATATTTGCGCTTTATTTGAAAAATATAATAACGATATTTATATTGATATCGATACAATTATAAAAGATATAAGAGAAAATGAATAATTATTTTGTATATATAATTTTATGCGAAAACGATTCTTTTTATACTGGAATTACAAACGATTTGATAAAGAGATTTGATAAACATAAAAAAAGAAAGGGAGCGAATTATACTAAAATGCATAAGCCTTTAAAATATATTTCAGTTTGGGAAGTTGAAAATATTAACTCGGCTTTGAAAATAGAATATTATATAAAAACAAAATCTAAAAATATAAAAACTTTATTTATAGAAAATAATAAATTATTGAAAAAATATTTTAACGAAGAGAAAAAACAAAATATTAAAATAAAAAGTATGAATAAAAATAAATTGAATAAAATAAATAAAATCTTAAACGAAGAGAATAAAAAATAAACCGCTTTTGTGGGATGAACAAAGCGGCTTATTACAAATATAGTTATTGGGGGGGTAGTCCAATCAACTATATATATTATCGTATTTGCCGTTATTAAACTTTAATAATTTGCAAGATTTATTCTTCTTATTAAACTATCATATATTTATTATTGATTTTTAAATTATATATAGTATTATTAATAAGAAGATTAATTTTTTTATTAAAGAGAGGATTATGTTTTTTTATATTAAAAGATTGATTTTATTTATTATTTTTATAAGTTTATTTTCAAGTTTATCGGCATTAGCTCAAGATAACAAATTAACTAAAGACGAAAGAGCGTTTTTAGATTATGCCAAAACGGGAAAAACTAAAAATATTGAGAAACTTTTGAAAAAAAATATAGATATAAATGTCACAGATACAAACGGCATGAAAAATACGGCTTTAATTTACGCTGCAGATTTTGGATTTAAAGACACTGTTAAAGTTCTTATAGATTCTGGAGCTGATGTAAATATAAGAAATGAAGTTGGAGAAACCGCTATAATGAAAAGCGTATTTGCAATAAATTTTGAAACTATAAACGGAAAAAATTATAATAATTATAACGAGATAATCGATATGATTATAAGTAAAAATGCAAATTTAGAATATATGAATTCTCAAAAACAAACGGCTTTAATGCTCGCTCCAAGTCAAATAAGAAATAAATTGATAAGAAAAATTAAAGAAGGCAATAAAAATGTAAAAAATTGTTTTGGAGATTATCCTTTAATTTATGCGGCTTCAAAAAACGATTCTTATTTAACAAGAGTATTGATAAACGAAAGAGTCGATATTAATCAACAGGACGAAAAAGGCGATACGGCTTTAATAGTAGCTTCTTTCTGGGGAAGATATACAATAGCAAAAATTTTGATTGATGGAAAAGCTAAAGTAAATATTGCAAATAAAAAAGGCGACACTGCATTAAAAAACGCTCTTTATAATAAACATTATAATATAGCTGACGCTTTAATAAAAGCGAAAGCCGATTTACAAATAAAAATAAATAATGAAAATATTTTATTATATTTGTCTAAAAATGCATACGATTATGATTATAGCGGAAGTATAAGAAATATGATTAGTTCCGTAAATATTAACGAAAGAGATAAAAACGGCAATACCGCTTTAATTAATATTGCAATTGGAAAAGAAGATAAAAATAGATTAAAAAAAATAAGAGCGGTTATAAGCGGAAGAGCGAATGTAAATATTCAAAATAACGAAGGATATACGGCTTTAATGTGTATTGCTTCTGACGGAGATGAAGCGACAATAAGAGCGCTTATATCTGCAAAATCAGATTTGGATGTGGAAGATAGAGATGGAAATACCGCTTTAATATACGCCGCTCAAAATAATAATGTCGGTGGAGTAAAAGCTATAATAAGAGGAAAGCCTAATTTAAATAAACAAAATAAAAACGGAAATAACGCTTTAATGATAGCTTCTGAAAATGGAAACGAAGAATTGGTAAGAAGTTTAATATCTGCAAAAGCCGATTTGAATAGACAAGATAAAGACGGAAATACGGCTTTAATGTTAAGCGTTCTTAATAAAAAAAATAAAATAGTTAAAATTCTTATCGAGGCTGGAGCTAATATTAGTATAAAGAATAAAGAAAATAAAGATATATTATCGGTTATAAGAAAAGGATACGATTATTTAAATATTATTGAAATTATATGTCCTATCAATTCAAAAGAGCAGAATTTTATAGATTATGCCAAAGACGATATAAACGGAATAAAGAGTCTTTTAAATGATAAATCGGTAAATATAGACGCTCAAAATAAATTTGGAGATACGGCATTAATAAAAGCTTCGTTTAACGGACAAGACGATATAGTAAAAATATTATTAGACGCTAATGCAAGTTTGAATATGCAAGATAATTTCGGACACACAGCTTTAATAGACGCTTCGAGGCAAGGTTATGATAAAGTTGCAAAACAACTTATAGACGCTAAAGCCAATTTAAATATTCAAAATATTTACGGAAAAACCGCTTTAATACTTGCTTCGTTTTATAATCATTCTGATATTGTAAAATTATTAGTCAATGCGGGAGCAAATAGAAATATAAAAGATAATGACGGAAAAACGGCTTTAATGTATGCGAGAGAAAAAGGCTATAGCGATATAGTTAGTTTATTGAATAGATAAAAATAATAATACTTATATATATCGATAATTAATTATATTTAATTATTTTTTTAAATCGTTATATTCTTTAAATAATCCGCCAACTATACCGCTTAAAGCGAGTATTCCCAAAAGGTTCGGTATAACCATCAAACCGTTGAAACAGTCCGCTAAATCCCAAACTAAATCAACTTTTAAAACTGAGCCTAAAAGTATAAAGCCAACGACAAGGACTGCATAAACTTTTACGGCTTTTTCTCCGAATAAATATTTAACATTCTGCTCTCCAAAGAAATACCAGCCTATTATCGTGGTAAAAGCGAAGAATAATAAACAAACTGCAACGAATACTACTCCGAAGAATCCAAATCCATTGCTAAAAGCCGCTTGAGGTAATCCCACTCCTTTTAAAGTTTCTGGAATAGCGCTAACGGTGTCTAACGGATATATTTTAGTTTGAAGTATATCTGAAGATAATATAACCAAAGCGGTTAAAGTAACTACGACAAAAGTGTCGAAAAATACGCCTATCATAGCCACAACTCCCTGTTCGCAAGGATGTTTAACTTTTGCCAATGCATGCGCATGAGGCGTAGAACCCATACCAGCTTCGTTTGAAAATAATCCTCTTGCAACTCCATATCTCATAGCCTGCTGAACTCCAATGCCCAATCCTCCTCCTATAACCGCTTGAGGATTAAAAGCGGAGGTAAATATTAAAACTATCGAGCTTGGAAGATTCTTAATATTCATTATTAATATTATTACAGAACCTATGATATAGAATAAAGCCATTATAGGAACAGTTTTTTCGGCAAATGAAGCTATTCTTTTTAATCCGCCTATAAATATGAAAGCCGCTACCAAAGCGCATGCTATACCAATATATATAGGCTTAATTTGAGGAAATGCGTTAACGAAAGCCCCGCTAATAGAATTTGACTGCACCATATTTCCCATAAAACCTAAAGCAAGTATTATAAATATGGCAAATAAACCAGCCAAAAATTTACCGAAAGGACCTTTGAATGCCGCTTTTATATAATAAGCGGGACCTCCGATTGCGTTTCCGCTCTCCGTAACAGTTTTATATTGCTGTCCTAAAGAAGCCTCGACAAATATTGTAGCCATACCAAAAAATGCAGATAACCACATCCAGAATATAGCTCCAGGTCCTCCAGATATCAAAGCCGTTGCAGCTCCAGCTAAATTGCCCGTTCCTATCTGCGCTGCCACAGCGGTTGCTAAAGATTGAAAAGAACTCATGCCATATTTATCAGCTGCTTTACCGCTTAATGAAAGAGTGCCAAAAGTTCTATCCCAGCCGTCTTTAAACTTTGTGATTTGAACAAATTTCAACCTTATGGTGAAATATATCCCCGTTCCGCATAGTAAAAATAACAAAGCAAAATCCCATAAAAAACTATTGATTTTTGCAACAATACTTGAAATAATATCCATAAAAACTCCTTTAATAAAATATATATAAATTCATAATTATTATAATTATATAATATTTTATAATATATATCAATATTAATATTATAAATTTTTATTTAATATTTTGTAATATAAATATAAAGTAATGGTATTATATCTTTTATAAAATTTATTTCAATTTTTTGAGTCTTAATATACTATATTAAAGCTACACCAAAAAATATTTATAAGCCTTCTTTACTATGCAGATTACAAATATTATTTTTTTCATTTCAAAAGCATATCTCATAATTAAAAATTATGAATATAATTTTTGAAAACAAATAATATGATAAAGATAACACATATTTATTTAGTTAACATATTGCTTATTATAGGAACATAAATTATTAAATTATGATTAAATTTCACTTAATTTTTTGATAAATGATTATTTTTTATAAATTAATACTAAAAAATAATACAAATAAATTTATATTTTACAGTTGACATTTTATTTTTTGTATGTTATAATGGTTTTTATTATAAATTATAGAAGTTGCATATTCCGATAATGTATAATATGTTAATTAATTATGGATAGTATTAAAAAAATTAGCGATAATTTGAAAACAAAAAATATAGAGAATAATCTTTATTTTTCCATCATCGTTCCCGTTTATAATACGGAAAGATATTTAAGAAGATGTTTGGATAGTTTAGTCAATCAGACTTTTAACGATATAGAAATTATAATTGTGGACGATTATTCTTCTGGCAACTGTTATGAGATAGTTAAAGAATATCAAAAAAATAATCTCAATAAAAATATTAAATATATTAGAAACGATGAAAATCTTGGTAGCGCTTGGAGTAGATTAAACGGTTTAAGTCATTCAAGCGGAAAATATATTCATTTTGTCGACAGCGATGATTGGGTTGAAAAAGATTGTTATCAAAAAATATATAAATATTTAGGCGATAAATTTGACGCTATATATTTCAACGGTTCTTATGCGGACGATTATAAAACTTGGGAATACGACTTTCACATAGCGGGAGATTTGAAAATATATGGAAAAAGAGCGGCGTTTGATAAAATGTTTTTTAACGATGCCGAAAGAAGAACGCTTTGGGGAAGAGTTTTTAAACGCTCAATTTTACTCAAAGGCGCAGAATATATGCCAAAAGAAAAAATCTCTATAGCGGACGATTGGATTTTAAATTTATTCACTTTATTTTTCGTTAAGAAATATAGGATTGTATCGGATATTTTCTATTATTACTATCAAAATAATCCTAACGCAATGACAGCGATTGTTGAAAATAAAAAGAATAATAAAATATCTTTTTCTAAAATAGATAATAATTTAAGGCAATTGTATATATCCTACAATGCAATAGTCGATTTTCTGAAACAAAATAAAGTTTGGAATATATACCGCTATTCTTGGGTTTTATATATTATCAGAGATTTACAATATGCTTTAATTAATCCTTTTAATAATTTTGAAAATTATTTTGAGAATTTGCATAAAGAGAATAAAGACAAATATATCGAAGAGAGTTTATTATATTTTAATTCAAATGCGTCAAACTTGAAAATATTAAATTTTATTTATTCAAATCTGTCGGATGCGAGCAGATTTTGGGAAAGAAAATTATTTAAATATTCTTTAATAACTTTATTTTATAAAATATGGACGGCAATAATAAGAATAAGGAATTATCCGCAAAATATATTTAAAATCAGCATTACAAAAACAAAAGAGCATAGAAGAGCATATATTCGTATTTTGTTTTTCAAATTAACGATTAAATTAAAAGGAGCGGTTTAATGTATTTAATAGTTGGAGCTGGAATATCTGGAAGCGTATTGGCTAATTTGATAGCCGAGAGATTAAATCAAAAAGTTTTAATAATAGACAGAAGAGAGCATATAGCGGGAAATTGTTTTGATTATTTGAATGCTAATGAAAATATAACGGTTCATAAATACGGACCGCATATATTTCATACGAATAATAAAGAAGTTTGGGATTATCTCTCCAACTTTACAAAATGGCATTATTTTTATCTCAAACCTAATGTTATGATTGAAGGAAATAGAGTTTCTTTGCCTTTCACCTTAAAGACTTTGAGAGAATTATTTTCTATTTCTATGGCGGAGAGAATAGAAAATAAACTAATAACGAAATACGGCTACGGCGTTAAAGTTCCTATTTTGGATTTTCAAAAGAGTAAAGATAAAGATTTAAATTTTATCGGCAAGTTTGTTTATGAGAATGTATTTAAGAATTATACGATTAAACAATGGGGATTAAAGCCCGAAGAGATAGACGCAAGCGTAACGGCGAGAGTTCCAATTTATATTTCAAACGACAGCAGATATTTTCAAGATAAATATCAAGCAATTCCAATTAAAGGCTATACTAAATTAATAGAGAATATTTTAAATCATAAAAATATTACGGTTCAGTTAAATACGGATTATAAAACTTTATCTCAAAACGAAATTAAAGAATTTAAGACAATATTTTATACGGGAGCAATAGACGAATATTTTGATTATCAATATGGCGAGTTGCCTTATAGAAGTTTGAAATTCGATATTATGACAATAGATAAAGAATATTATCAAAAATCGGTTGTGACCAATTATCCTAACGATTATGATTTTACAAGAATAACGGAACATAAATATTTTTTGGATGAGAAATCAAATAAGACAATAATATCGGTAGAATATCCGCAGGTTTTTTCGCTTGGTAAGAATGAAAGATATTACCCAATAAATAACGATAAAAACGACAAACTTTATAATAAATATTTACGCGAGAGTAAAAAGCTTAATAATGTTTATTTCTTCGGCAGGCTTGGGGATTATAAATATTATAATATGGATTTGGCGGTAGAGAGAGTTTTAAAATTATTTAAGGAGATATTCAAATGATTTTAATAACGGGCGGAGCGGGATATATAGGAAGCCATACGATTTTAAATTTGATTGAAAAGACAGATTATAAAATAATTATTTTCGATAATTTGGAAAACGGACATA
>ERZ1673700.916-NODE-916-length-33322-cov-12.051823_pt1 | contig 33322 bp, 33 predicted proteins | sample MGYA00580230_ERZ1673700 | MGnify/ENA primary metagenome ERZ1673700 (study PRJEB41218, sample SAMN15661782) | gut metagenome | host: Homo sapiens | place: Canada: London | collected 2015-08-20/2019-03-30 | study: EMG produced TPA metagenomics assembly of...
GGTTTAAGTTTTGCAGGCTCTACGGGTATAACTTGGTATTTGCCAGCGCTTTAATTAGAAAGTAAATAAATTTATAATAAGGGACTTGTCGATTGGCGAGTTCCTTATTTATAAGTTTTTTCTTTTTAGAAAGAAATTCTTTTATTTTTTTGATACCAAAAAGAATAAATAATTTTTGTTATCAAAAAAGAATAAGAATTTTGATTTACTTTATCGAAGGTTAGTAGAGAGATAAAAAACAAGAATTTTAATTTAATAATAAAGTAAAAATTTAAATTGCATCTTTCTTATACAGAGGATTATTCTCAAATCCTTTGTATTTCCTATAATTTTGGCGTCTTTCGTTTGTTGCGGACGGAGGGCGCTTTATTTTTTGCAGGTTTATTTTAATTGAATATTTTTAAAAATTATTTTTTACGATTATAATATGAATTAATATAAAAGTTTAAAAGGCTATATTAAAGTTTATTTATTTCGTCTATGGTTAAGCCCGTTATTTTTTTAATTAATTCTATATCTATATTTTCTTTTTTCATTGATTTTGCCATTGAAAATTCTCTTTCTTTTATAGCTTCTGATAACTCTTCTTTATGGAAATATTCATTCCATTCCTTTTTTCTGTAAGCGTTTATTAATGGGTCGCTATCGATAAAACTTTGACATCTCTTCTCAACTTCTTCAAAAATATTATTTTCTTTTATTAAGTTTGACATATTCTCCCCCTTGAAAAATTTTATCCAACTTGATAATTTTTCTTTATCGTTATTTAAATTAAATTTCGGAAGCTCAATATAATGCAACATGCAATGGTCGGTTAATATTTTGTTATGTTTAATTTCTTTTAATAAATAACAAGAATGAAAATCTTTAATATCGTTAAATAAAATAAAGTCCAAAACATTAATGCTAATTACGGGCGACAGTTTTGTATAATTTTCGGACTTATTTAATAATGAGCTATAACTATTTGCCCAATAATAAAGACTTCTGCGGATAAAATATTGATTTCCTTGTAATTGAATTTCAATAATTACAGTTTGATTGTCTTCAGTTATACATTTCACATCAACAATTGATTCTTTTCCGTCTAAATATTTAGTTAAATTGAACGGGTTTAAAATTACAACATTATTGAAAGTTTGAAAATTTAAATCAATCATTACTCCATTAATGAAGTCTAAAACAATATTTTCGTTTCCTTCATCTGAAAATAAATATCTGATAAAACAATCATTTTTTTTATTTAAATTATCAATGGTAATAATTTCGTTTTTGCTTTTTTCTAAATATTCAAATTCGTTCATAAATATATTATAACAAAATAATTTTTATTTGTAAAGAATGTAAAATTATTTATGTTTATCTTAATTATAAATTTCATTTAAAGTTTTTATTTTATTAATGTAGATTTTAAATATTTATTAATTTTGTAAGTTTATATATTTTTTAATAAAGTAAGCCTAAATATTTAAAATAATTTAATAAAAAAATACTTGTTTTATAATTAATTATATATTATTATATAAGCATTATTTTTAATAGGAATATATAATGACAAAGAAAAAAGACAGAATCATAACATTTATTTTAGTTTTAATAATTATAATTTTAATCAATGCGATTATTAATCAATTTAATCCTTCTTTGGATTTAACGAGAGATAAAGTTTATTCTTTAAGTAAAGAAAGCAAAACTCTAATAAAAAATATAAAAGAGCCTATGAGCGTGAAGTTTTTTATAACTCCAAATCTTCCGCCACCTTTTTCAACTTACGAAAAATATGTAAGAGATATCTTTGAAGAATATAAATCAAAAAATATAAGTTTTGAAATTATAGACGCTTCAAAAAATCAGTCTTTGGCTAATCAATATGGAATTAGCTCGAGTCAAATTAGCGTATTGGAGAGAGACCAAACTCAAACTAAAGTCGCTTATATGGGACTTGCCTTTTTGTATGGAGATTCTATCGAAACTATTCCTTTTATAGAATCTACGGAAGGATTAGAATATAGAATAGACACCGCAATAAGAAAAATGATTGATAAAAACGATAAATTAAAAAGACTTGAAAATAATTTAAATGTTTATTATATATCTTCGCCTGAAATTTACGGACTTCTTCCGATTGGAGCTGCAAATTTAGTTCCAGAATCAATAATGCAAGCCGTAAACGAAGCGAATAAAAATTTAATGAATAAAGTGGTATTTACTAATATAAATATTGTAAACTCCGAAGACGAAATTAAAAACGAAGAATTATTAAAAAAATTAAATATAGAAAAATTAAAATGGGAAGATATTAAAGACGAAAAAGGAAACATAGTGGCAAATAAAGGAAGCGGTTATTTTTCATTATTTTTAGAAAACGGAAACGATATAAAAGAATTATCAACGGCTTCAATTTTATACGGCGATTTTTCCGCAATCAAAGACGATATATTAAAAAATATTGACGGTATGCTTGGAATAAAAGCGACTGTAGGATATATAACGGGACATGGAGAGCCTCCGTATTTCGATATTCCCGAACAATACGGCGGAAATCCAAACGATAGATATAATAGTTTTACGGAATATTTAGGCGAAATTGAAGCGAATTATAATTATCAAGTTATAGATACGACAAAAGAAGATATTCCTTCAAATATAGACGCTTTGATAATAGCGGGCGGTAAAGTTGAATGGACTGAAAGCGAATTATATAAACTAGACCAATTTATAATGAGAGGCAAGCCCGTTTTATTTATGATTAGCGGAGTAGAAATGGATGAAAATAATCCTAACTCTCCAATATACGGCGAGCCTGTTTTAGTTCCCGTTACAAACGGATTAAATAATATGATTCAAAATTATGGTTTAACTGTCGCTACAAATATGGTTTTTGATGAATATTGTTATAGAAGTAGAAGAGAGCAAAACGCGCCAGAGCAGATGTTATATTATGTTCCCGCTATAGCTACGGAAAATATAAATCCTAAAAGCGATATAACTAAAAGTATAAACGCCATTCTTGTCCCGATGGTTTCTGAAGTTTTAATTAATACGAATATAGACGGATTAAAAATAACTCCTTTATTTCATACAAGCGTTAAGAGTTGGACTGAAACTCAAAATATTTCATCTTCTATGTCGGGAGCGCCATCGGATGCAAACAGATTATATAGAAGATTAATAGGAGCGGTATCCGAAGGAAAAATGGAAAGCGCTTTTTTAGATAAAGATATTCCTAATCAATCGGATTTGGCAAATATAAATAGAATTAATTCTACTACTGATGGAAAAATAATACTTATAGGTTCTTACGACATAGCTAAAAATAGCGCATATACTGTGAATAGAATACTTTTAATGAATTTAGTAGATTATATGGCTGGCGATGTCGGACTTATGAGCATAAGAAGAAAGGGAGCTATATTTAATCCGCCTTATAAAGGTTTAAACTTATTCGGCGTTATTATAAATCCCGAAATTTCAAAATTATTAGTTAGAATTGTAAATATAGTTATTGTTCCTTTAGCCGTTATAGTATTCGGACTTGCTTTATGGAATTTGGACAAAAAACGAAGAAAGAAAATATTTGAGAAATTCAATAATGCCGAAAAAGAATAACACGATATTTATATGCGATAATTGTGGAGAGACTGCGATTAATTGGATGGGAAAATGTCCGTCCTGCAATTCTTGGAATACATTAAAACCTTTCACAGAACCGCAAGAAAATAATAATATAAAAAATATAAGAGAGAAAAATTCCGAAGGCAAGGCTTTACTAACTTCAATAAAAAAAATTAAAACGGGAGATAATGTTAGAATATCTACTGAAATAGAAGAGCTTAACGGAGTTCTCGGAGGCGGAATAGTATCTGGAAGCGTCATTTTAATCGGAGGAGAGCCTGGAATCGGCAAATCTACCCTACTCTTGCAAGTCGCTTCAAATATAGCAAAAAAAGAAAAAGTATTTTATTTTACGGGCGAAGAATCTTTAGAACAAATAAAATTAAGAGCGGATAGATTAAATATAACTAATATAAACGATTCGGATTTTTTAATTTCTTCAGAATCAAATTGCGATAATATTATAAATACTCTTATAGAAGAAAAACCAAACCTTGCGATAATTGATTCCGTTCAAACTATATATACTTCTTCAACAAATAGTATAGCTGGCTCTCCCGCTCAAATTAAAAACTGCGCTTGGGCTTTAATGCAAATAGCAAAATTAAAAAACATAACTATATTTTTAGTCGGACATATAACGAAAGAAGGAACTATAGCGGGACCTAAAATATTAGAGCATATAGTAGATTGCGTTTTATATTTTGAAGGAGACGATAAAGGAATATATAGAATTTTAAGAGCGGTAAAAAATAGATACGGTGCGGTTGATGAAGTTGGAATATTTGAAATGACGGAAAAAGGATTAATGGAAGTGAACGATGCATCGAGAGTTTTTACTAAAGTAATTAACGAATCGATATTTGCAGGAAATGTTATAACTCCCGTAATTGAAGGAAGCAGAGTTTTTTGCGTGGAACAGGAGGCTTTAGTCGGAAGCAGCGCTTTCGGTTATCCAAGAAGGTTAACTATGGGATACGACCAATACAGACTTTTAATAATAATAGCGATTCTTGAAAAACGAGCGCATCTTAATTTGTCGAATCAGGATGTATATCTAAATATTGCAAACGGGCTTAATGTAAAAGAAACCGCGAGCGATTTGTCGGTTGCAATGGCTATAGCTTCAAGTATGTCGGGAATTGCAATTCAAAGAACAACCGCTTATATAGGAGAGTTAGGACTTTCGGGCGAAGTTCGTCCCGTTAGATTTATAGAAAGAAGAATAAAAGAGATGAAAAAATTTTCTCTTAAAGAAGTTTATATTTCAAAAAGAGCTTTAAAAGAAATTCAAAACTCAAAAACTATTGAAGGAATAAAAGTTATAGGAATAGAGCATATTTCAGAAGCGGTTAAAAGACTTGGAATAAATTAAAATATTTTTTACTATATTTACTATATATAGAAATATTTTGTATTATTAAATGAAATAAAAAATTATATATTTACAATTTTTTTATATAAATAAAGTAAGTAAAAATTCTTGTTATTTTTTGTCCATACAAAAAGAACAAGCCGCCTATAGCGAAGCTAATGGCAAATGGTTTACTTTGGGCGATAAAATAAGAATAACTGTTTATAAAGTTAATCTTAAAGAATTATTTATAGATTTTATTCCGTCTGACGAATTTGATAATTCATTTGATAGAGAGAATATAATTGACGGTAAAGATTTTTTTAATAAAATTAGAAAAAACAAAAATAAAAAGAATAATAAAAATAATTCTAATCGCGGTAATAGAGGAAGAAATAAATCAAAAAATAATCGTAAAAAATATAAACAATAATTCTTTATTAAATATATAGTTAAATATTTAACCATACTTAAACTTAACATAATGCTTATTATAGGAATATGCACCTCAATAATTTATAATAAAAACCATTATAACATACAAAAAATAAAATATCAACAGTTGAATATAAATTTATTTGTATTATTTTTTGAGTATTAATTTATAAAAAATAATCATTTATCAAAAAATTAAGTGAAATTTAATCATAATTTAATAATTCATGTTCCTATAATAAGCAATATGTTAACTAATTTTGGAGAAGTAAATGAAAGATAAAGACATAATAAAATTATTAGAAGATATTAGATATTCAGTTTATAATTCTTCAATAATGATAGTTCAAACAAATAGCAGATTTACATATGCTATGAGTAAATACATAAGGGATTATCCTGAATACTTTGAAAAAGATATAGAAGATTTTAGAAACGGATTAGATTATGATAGTTTGCAATCTCTTAATTCTTGGATATTCCAAAGAAAATTAGACGGTAATTTAATTGATTTTTACAGAGTTCCAGCTTCAAGTCCTTTCTTTACGGAAGAGCAAAAGATTATTTATTTTACAAAACATCAAATATATGATTCAATAATTAAAGAATATAAAAATAAATATGATATAAATGATTGTAAAATTATGATGCATACTAATTATTATCATTGTGGGATAATTTATCTACCCGAATAAGATTAAAGAAAAATTTAATAATTCAATAGTAATAGACGGCGGAGCGTTCATAGGAGATACTGCTATAATGTTTTATGAAAAATATAATTTTAAAACTATTTATTCATTTGAGCCTACTAAAAATAGCTATGATATTTTTAATAATTCTATCAATAAATATAAATTAAACGATAGAATAAAATTATTCAAATATGCATTATCCGATAAAAATGAAAAACAAGTTATAGAGGGAGAATATTCGGACGCGTCTATTTTGATGCTAAATAAACTTAATCAAAATAAAGAAGAAATAGAAACGATAAGACTTGACGATTTTTTTGCTAATGAAACCGATAATATTTCTTTAATTAAATTGGACATTGAAGGTTATGAAGATCAAGCTTTATTTGGAGCTGAAAAAATAATTAAAAAGTTTAAGCCTGTGTTATTAATAAGTCGTTATCATGACCATGTTGCTTTGGGGCAAATGTTTAGATTAAAAAAGCAAATAGAAAATTTAGATTTAGGATACAAAATATTATTTAGACAATTAGAAATAGAAAATGTATTGGAATACAATTTAATTTGTTATTGCAATGAATAAAATTAATAAAGATTGGAAAGAAGTTAAACTTGGAGATATAGTCGATATAACTATGGGCCAATCTCCTAAATCAGAATTCTATAATAAAAGAAATGAAGGAATGCTTTTTTACAAGGAAGCGCCACATTTGGATTTATGCATCCTTATTTTGAAACATATTCAAGCGATATTAAAAAGATAGCGGTTAATGGTTCTGTATTAATGAGCATTCGAGTGCCTGTTGGCGATTTAAATATAGCTAATGCGGATGTATGTATCGGCAGAGGTTTATGTTCTATAAATGGAAAATCTAATATAATAAATAGATATATATTTTATCTTTTGAGTTACTATAAGCCTAAACTTTTAAATATGCAAAAAGGCACGACATTCGGAGCTATAATAAAAGACGATATTTTAAATTTTAAAGTATTAATAGCTGAAGATATAGAAGAACAAAAACGCATTGCATCCGCACTTTCAAAAATTGACGCATATTTAGAAAATACAATTAAATTAATAGAAGAAAAAGAAAGATTTAAAAGAGGAATTGCTAAAAAATTATTGACTTGTAAAGAAGGCGAAAATATTCCCGAAGCGAGATTTAAAGGATTTAATGACGATTGGAGAAAAGAAAAACTTTCTTCTATGATAAAAATTCAAGGATGTTATGCTTTTAAAAGTTCAGAGTTTAAAAAATCCGGAATTCCTATTATTCGTATTTCTAATATATCAAATACTGATAATAATATGAATATAAATATGAAAGAAATTATTTATTATAGTGAAATTGAAAATGAAAAATCCTTTATAATAAAAAAGAGTGATTTATTAATAGCATTGTCTGGAGCGCCAGGTAAATCCTCTATATATAATTTAGAAGAGAAAGCGTATGTTAAATCAAATGGTTGGATTATTTAAAATAATTGACACAAAGAAAATTAATAATTCATTTTTATCCCAGTATGTCTTTTCCTCTATATTTCAAAATAAATTAAAACCTTTTATTACTAGAGGAGTGCAACCTAATATAAGCCCTAAATATATAGAAAATTTAGATATTTTATTACATTCATTAAAAGAGCAAGAAAAGATATGCGGATATTTAAGTTTGCTTGATGAAGAAATTGATAATTTGAAAAAGCAAAAAGAATTGATTAAGGAAATGAAAATAGGAGCTATGCAAAAATTATTGTCTGGAGAGGTTAGGTTGTCTAAAAATGCATTTAACGAGAATATTTAAAAATTATATCAAGGACGAATAGTGAATTATATCGGTTCTAAATTTACTCTATCGTCTTTTTTAGAAGAAAGCATAAAGCAAACTCAAAAAGAAATAGTTTCGATATTAGATAAAAGTTTTGAATCTGCGGATAATATGCTAAAATATGTAGAGGATAGTTTGGATAAGGCTGAATTATTAAAGAGAGCGTTATTGAGAGATGCTTTTAATGGGAAGATTTAAAAATCTTAAATAATATTTTTCGATTTTATTTAATAAAAAATAATTTATAGTTTAAATTTATAATTCCTTTGATATAATATAAAATAAAAATTACTAACGGCATGCAAATGTTAAATAAAGATTATATAAACTTTCTCAAAAAACAAAATATATTAATACTCGGAGCGACTCCAAGAAGCGGAATAAGTATCGCTAATGTTATTTACGATATTAATAAATCGGAAAATATAAATATTAATTATGCTTTAAGCGACAGCAAAGAAAAAGAAAAACTTAATTTAAAAGATTTGAAAGATAAAAATGCAAAATTATTTTTAGGAAATCAAAATTCTTCTATTATAAACGATATAACTTTAATAATAACATCGCCAGGAATTCCTCAAAGCATTTCGTTAATTAAAGAAGCAAAAAAAAGAAAAATAAAAATAATAGGGGAGATTGAGTTTGCTTATAATCTACTTCCTAAAAGAAATTATATAGCGATAACGGGAACGGACGGAAAAACTACGACAGTTAATTTAATTTATAATATTATAAGTTCTTATAAAAAGGCTAGACTTTTGGGAAATGTTGGAAATACATTTTCTAAAGAAATTGAAAATATTGAAGAAGGCGAAGATATAATTTTGGAGCTTTCGAGTTTTCAGCTTGAAACTATTGAAAATTTTCATCCGCATATAAGCGCGATATTGAATATTGCAGAAGACCATTTAGACAGATATAAAGATATTGAAGATTATTTTAATGCTAAAAAAAATATTTATAAAAATCAAAACAGCAAAGATTTTTTAATTCTTAATTACGATAATATTTTTACAAATAGACTTTTTAATGAATTAAAAAAAAATAAAGAAGAAAAATTTAATATTTTAACTTTTTCTACTAAAAATAAAAATGCGACAATTTATTATAATAACGAAGAAATATTTTATAAAAATAAAAAATTGTTTTCAATAAAAAAAAGAAAATTATTCGGCATGCATAATGTTGAAAATATTTTAGCTTCAATTTTAATATGTTTGAAAAATAATATTCCAATAGAATATATTGAAAATGCAATAAATAATTTTAATGGAATCGAACATAGATTAGAATTAGTCGATACTATAAATAATGTTATGTATATTAACGATTCAAAAGCCACTTCTATGAACTCTGTAATGAGCGCTTTAAAATCTTTCGATAAAAATATAATTCTTATAATGGGTGGAAGAAATAAAAATATAGATTTTAGTCCTTTAAATGATATTATTAAAGAAAGAGTAAAAAAACTTATTCTAATCGGCGAGGCTTCTGAAATTCTTAACGATATGATTAATTTTGAAAATAAAATAATTATAAAAGATTTTACGGACGCTTTTAATTATGCTTCTTCTTTTGCAATTAGCGGAGATATAGTTTTGCTTTCGCCAGGCTGCGCAAGTTTTGACGCTTTTGAAAATTACGAAGAGAGAGGAAAATATTTTAAAAGTTTGGTTTATAAATTGAAAAATAATATTTAATTTTTCAAATGATTATAAATAAAAATATTATAACTTTTCAATTCTCTTTTATAGATTTTTCCAATATATTCCCATAAATCATGATAAGATTTTTTTGTAATATCTTTATCCAAATTGACATATTTCATAATCGGCATTCTATTTTCAGTGACATATCTTTTTGAATAATGATATATTTCGTTTATCTTGCTTTCTAATTCGTTTGTATATTTTGAATTATTCATTTTATCGATATTATTTATTAAAGTTTCCAAATATTTATGTCTTTGTAAATCAATCGATTTCATTATATTATTAAATCTTAAATTAATTTTTCTCATATCCGAGCTAATTTCAATTCCTATATTATTCATTCTATTATTAATCGAATAAAAATTTTTTATATCGTTTAATTTTATCATAGAATTCTCATAAGCTATTAAAATATTTTGATATATAAATTTATATTTTTCAGTGTCGATTTTATTAAAACTCATTTTTTCAAGTTTATTCATAGCTTTGTTTATAATATTAATATATTCTTCTTTTTGAATTTCAAATTTTATATTATTCGGAGCGTTAATAAGATTTTCGTTTTTAGACAATCTATTATAAGCAAATTTATATTCTTCAATATCCAAAAGATAATTAATCTCTTCGTCTACATTTTCTTGCAAATAAACATATTGTTTATTTATAAATAGATTAATAATTTTTCTTGCTTTATATTTATCGTAAATTTCTTTTTCGCTAATTTGACTTATTTGATTTGAAGCATGAGAATATATTGGAATAATAGTTTTATAAATTAAATTATAATTTCCGTAATTTATTTTTCCGCCATATAGAAAATATAATTTATCAATCATAGAAGTTATTAAATTATTATATTCTTTAATTTTTATTTCATTTGAAATTTTAAGTTTATTAATATCTTTATTTGTATATATAAATACAAAAGCTTCTTTATATTTATTTTCTTTTAATAATTCTTCGACATTTTTTTGAAATTTAATTATTTTTCTTTTAGGCGAATTTTTAAAATATAAATAAAAACTTAAAACTATAATTAAAGGTATTATAGTCGCAATGAGTATAATTAATTTTTTATTCATTTGTAATAAGCCAACAAAATTATTTAATTTCATTAATTATATATTTATTATTATATTAATCAAGCTGTAAAAAATATATAAATTGAGTATAAGAATAGATATATTATCAAGAAGAAATTTAGAAAATTAGTAAAAAATTAATTTTCTTACTGATAATTATATTAATAAAAGTCATGTTATAGATTTATAAATAAATTTAATATTAATTTATTATCTCTTATTAAAAATATATTTATCAATATTATTAACATGCTCTTCATAAGTTGTAGAAAAAGCATGTCTTCCCGTTCCGTCCGCTACAAAAAATAAATAATCTGTCTCGGCTGGATTAAGCGCCGCTTCTATAGATTTTACTCCGCTCGAACATATAGGAGCTGGCGGAAGTCCTTTTTTAAGATAAGTATTATAAGGGCTTTGCATTAATCTAATCGCATCCGCTATATCTTTAGATTTTACAGTTTCTATAGCCTCGCCTTTTTGTAAAGTCATAGCGTAAATTGTAGTCGGGTCGGCTTGAAGTCTCATATCTATAGAAAGTCTATTATAATAAACCGAAGATATTATTTTTGGGTCGTCTAAAGGTCCAATTTCTTTTTCTATAATCGAAGCCATAGTTAAAACTTCATGCAAACTATAACCTAATTTTTTAGCTCTATTTTCAAAATCTTCTCTTGGAAATTTTTTAAATAAAGAATCTATCATTAAAGTTAATAATACTTTTGTAGGATTTCCTTTTACTATATAATAAGTCGAAGGAAAAATATAACCTTCAACGCTTTTGGCGGGAATATTATATTTTTGCAATATTTCTTTATCATAGCATAATTTTAAGAATTCGTTTTTTGTAGTAAAATTTTCTTCTTCCAAATAATTTGCTATTTCGTAAATATTTTTTCCTTCCGCTATGGTTAATTTGCTCATTACTTGCTTTCCGCTATTTATATGTTTCATTATATCAATCATACTCATAGTTCTATTTAATTCGTAATATCCGCTTAAAAGTTTTCTGTCGTATTTTAAATATTTAGATATTAAAGAAAATAATTTTGCATTTCTGATTAATCCCTGTAATTTAAGTTTATTTGCGATAGAATTTGCGCCTTCGCCTTGTTTAATTTCAAAATATACGATTTCGTTATATTTGCTTGTAGGACTTATAATAAATTTAATAAACGCGCTAACTAAAATTATATTTGCTATTATAAGTAAAATTATTAAAATAATCGCTTTCTTCATAATCAATTTATAAATTTTATTTTAATATATTATACAAAATAAAATAAATTTGTCAAAATATATTAATCAAAAATTATATTGTAGCTATTAAAATATTAGGTATAATACGGAGCAATTTAAATAAATAATCTAATGCAATATATAAATTAGATTTTACTATTTTAAGATATAATTAATGTTTTTTGAAATTCTATTTATAAAATTATAAAAAAATTAAAAAAACTCCATTTTTTCTACCGAGAAAAATCCACACCAAAGGCTGGCAGCGTCAAAAAATATCTTCTTTTTTACATAAAGAGGTAAGAGGAAATTTAGACTTTCTTTTTTTTCTAAAAAGATGCTATATCAAGTGAGTAAACAAATAAAGCAATTTATTTTTAACAAAATTTATTTATTAAAGAAACCAAATCTTAAAATTTAACTTTCTTTATAGTAATATTTTTATAAAGTTTATAAAATAATAAAAGACTCCCGAAATTCGGGAGCCTCTTACAAATATAATTTAAAGGAAATATGAAAAAATTTATTCTTTATGTCTTATCAATGGTATTTAATATTAAAAACTATTTTTAAATATTAAATCTATATTGTTATAAACCAAATAAATGTAATTTAGTAAAATATTTATTTAAAATTAATTTAAAATTTACAAAATCTATAAATTTTATTAAAATTATTTGATTTTATTTATAAACAGATATATTATTTTTATAAATATATAATATTTAATAAAGGAATTTATTATGAACGATATTTTAAATCTAATGAAAGAATTAACTGAAGCTTTTGGACCTTCGGGTTTTGAAGACGATGTCATAGAAATTGTAAGGAAAAGAACCGAATTTATTGACAATCAAAAAGATTCTATTAATAATTTGTATTTTGGTCTAGAAAAAATTGACTATAAAAAACCAATTGTAGCTTTAGATTGTCATATAGACGAAGTTGGATTTATGATTGAACATATAAACGATAACGGAACTATGTCTTTTATTCCTTTGGGAGGCTGGCATATTCCAAATATAGTTTCAAATTCAGTAGTTATAAAGTCATCAAGTGGAGAATTTGTCAAAGGAGTTATAGGTTCTAAACCGCCTCATTTTATGACGGAAGAAGACAGAAAAAAATTGCCCATTTTACAAGATTTGTATATAGATGTAGGAACAAGAAAAAAAGAAGAAACGCAAAAAGTTTTTGGCATATCCGTTGGCGATCCTGTAGTTCCCGATGTTAATTTTAGATATGACGAGAGAACAAAAAGCATTTGCGCAAAAGCGATAGATAATAGAGTAGGAGCGTTATGTATAATAAAAATTTTGGAATATTTTAAAAATAAAAAACTTGATGTTAATTTAGTTGGGATAATGTCTGCTCAAGAAGAAGTTGGGATGAGAGGCGCTTCAGTTGCGGTTAATAAAGTTAAACCAGATTTAATTATAGTTTTTGAAGGATCTCCTGCAGACGATACTTTTTATTTCGGAGAAAGAACGCATGGGGCTATAGGAAATGGGACACAGTTAAGAATAATAGATGGTGGAATGATAACAAATCCTAGATTAAGTAGATATACTATAGATATTGCAAAGACAAATAAAATCGCCCATCAGATTATAGTGAGAGAAAAAGGCTCTACAAATGGGGCTGTTTATCATAAATCTAATTTAGGAATTCCATGCGTAGTTTTGGGTATTGCAACAAGATACGCCCATAGTCATTATTGTTATGCTTCTTATGATGATATAATAGCTTCGTTAGATATTGCAAAAGAATTAATTAAAAGTTTAAATAAAGAAAAAATAGCAAATTTTTAATTAATATTTTTAATAACTTCTCTAAATTTGCTAATATCAAATATTCTCGTTGTCTTGCTTTTTTCAAGAGATGAGCGGACTATTAATAAATTATAATCCAATAAATTATAATAAACATAATCGGCGTCTATAATTATTGAACTTTTTTTATCTTCGCTTGCCTTACAATCTAAATTATCGGGAAGCTCATTATCAAATTTAAAAAAAGTTTTATGAGTTTCAAATACTAAATCGGCGCAATTCCATTCTATTATTATATTTTTTAATTTGGTTTCTTTATTTATAATAACTTTTAAATAAGTGTCGTCAGCCCAAGAGGATAATTTATAAGCTAAAAGTTTTAATATAATATTTTTCTCTTCTTTTATAATTTGCCATTTATTACTTTTTATTTGATAAACTTCAATATCCATTATATCTTTATCTTTCATAAATAAGTCCTTTTTTTAATTTAAAATAAATCTCTTCAAATATATTTTTCTTGTATTGCTTTTTTCTTTGCAACCGTAATATACGCATATTATATTATTACCGTCATTAATGCAAGAAGGATAACCGCAATCTACATTTTTTATTTTATCTTCTATTATCAACTCTTTGGAATTATTAATATTTTCTATATTTTTATTTTCAATTTTGTCTAAAATTTTCGCTCTTATTCCGTAAGGTTTTAATCTATAACCGTAAGTTAAAAGAATTTTTTTATTATTTAAAATTAACGGATTTAAAGGATAACCTTTTATATTTGTAGCTTCGGGTTTTGAAAAAGTTTTTCCTTTGTCTTTTGAATACGATATTGAAGTATAACCGTATTCGTTATTATAATGAGTTCTTATAAATGCAATTATATTATTTTTATATACGAGTAAAGAAGGTTCAAAATATTCTATTCTTTTATTATTTTTAATTTCGCTTTCGCATAATAAAGTTTTAATTTTCCAATTAATAAAATCTTTTGAGCTTATTATATAACATTGATATTTATCATTTTTGCTTTTATTTGAAGTTTTTTTATAAGCGTAAATCGGAGCTAAAATTTCATTTCCGATTTTTATCATATTTCCTCTTATGGCAAAATTTTTCATTTCGTTATTTAATTTTATTATATTCGGTTTTGAAAAAGTTTTTCCGTTATCTTCGCTTATGCATAAACCGATTCCGTCAAGCAAGGCTATAGAATTATTATATTCTATAAAAGTATAATTTTTAAATAATTTTTTTTCGTTTATAGGATGAAAAGAATATCTAAAATAATAAGCCAATATTGTTTTATTATCTACTCTAAATAATTGCGGGTCCTGTTTTGCCGCGTAATCGTCTTCGCCTAATTCAAACATTTTTGTAATTTTATTTTTATAAACTACCGATACAATCGCTTTGCTTAAAGAATGCAAATGAGAATAATTTTTTTCTGTTTTTGGAGCTAATCTAAAACTAGTTAAATATTTATTTTTTTCAAGACAAACTATACTTGGAAAAGCTGGATAAAAATTTTTATCTTCGTATAATATTTTTTCGTCTAAAATTTTTATAATATTATTTTTCATTTTAATTTAATTTTAAATAACAATTTTAAGATATAAATAATTTTCGGAATAAAAAAGCCTATACGCATTATAAAATACGAATAGGCTTAATTTTTAATTTTATATTTTTAAAATCTTAAAGTTATTCCAAGTCTCGGCAATAATAACAATCTCATATTAAGAAATTTTTCAAATTGTTTTAAACTTGCAAATTCTTGAGTTGAAGTTATAGCCGAAGTCCAAGGCGCCACATAATAACCTATATCAAATAAAGAAATATCTATACCGACTTGAACTGGCCAATCGGCGCCTCTTTTTGGAAATAATTGTATTCTCCATCCTAATTCAAAAGATAAATAAAATCCTCCTTGAGAATAAAAACCGTTAAATCCTTTTGCAGTCATATTTGGACCATAACTTTTCATAGATACGGCAGTTCCGCCAATTCGAGGAGATAAAAAGAAACCAAAAGGAGCTTTTTTGAAAACGAAAAATTTTACATTTAAAGACCAAGGGATAGTGTAAAAACTTAATCTATCTTCGCCCGATTTTATCTCGCCTATAGAAAAACCTATATCTAATCCCACCGACATAAAATTAAGCGGAGCAAAATCATAACTGAAACCTAAACCGAAAGCGTAATTTTTTAAATTAACAGTCGTCCCAAAAGTTTCCCCGCTCAATTTAGCTGTATCTACCATAGTTTCCCCGCTCAATTTAACCGTATCTACCATCAAATTGAAAATTCCCGCATATAAAGTTGGAGCAAAATTTATGCCGAATAAACTTCGTCCTTTAACAGAATCCCAAGCTTTATTTTCCTTTTTCTCTTCTTCTTTTTTCTCTTCGATATTTTGAGCGAAAATATTATTGGCGCAAACAAATATCAAAGTTATAGAGATTATAAATAATTTTAACCTCTTAAAAATTTGCTTTTTTAAAGCGTTTAATGAATTTTTAGTCATTTACGACCTCCTTTAAAATTAAAATCTATAAAAACATTTGAATAAATGATTTTATCCATAAATAAACTTTCCAAAGTCAAAAGATAATTTGAATATGACTTTAATAATTTTTTGCAATAAAAATAAATCGCAAAATTTAAAATAATTTGGCGACTGGCGACTGGCGACTGGCGACTGGCGACTGGCGACTGGCGACTGGCGACTGTTTAAATAATAATATATTAACCATAATGGGATAATTTTAAATTATTTTAGTATTTTTGTCAAGCGTTTTACAGCCTTGCTAGTCAGAGAATTAAGCTAATCCTTTAGGTAGAATATCGATTAAAAATTAATGAAGCAATTTACTATAAATAAAGTTATATAAAAAGCAATTTATTTAAATCTAAATTTTATTACGCTCTTATATTTTCTCAAATGACAACGATAATCAATTTTTTTATTTCTTTTTAATTGCCATTTTTTCTATTATATCGACTACATTATTTATGCCTATAAAATCGCTATTAAAACATGCATGATAATTTCTTGCATCTCCCCAAACTTTTCCCGTATAATAGTTATAATGTTTTTCTCTCAATTTATCTCTTTCTTTAAGTATTTTTTCAATATTATTGCTGTCTAATTTATATTCTTCAACCGCTCTTTTTATTTTGCTTTCAATGTTGGAATATATAAAAATATTTATGCAATCGTCAAATTTTTCCAAAACATGATTTGCGCATCTTCCTACTATAACGCATGAATGTTTTGAAGCCACTTCTTTAATCACATTGCTTTGAGCAAAAAACATAGTATCTTGCAAAGATTCTCCATTTCCAAATACCATATTTCCCGCATAAGAACCCGAAACTGCAAAATTAAATAATGGCGTTCCCGTTAATTTCTGTTCGTTTTCTTTTATATAATCGGGCGAAAATCCCGTTTTTTCCGAAGCCATTTCAATTATAGCTTTATCGTAAAAAGGTATATTTAATTTATTTGCGACTGTTTCGCCAATATATCTTCCGCCGCTTCCAAATTCTCTGCTTATAGTTATAATAATTTTTTTATCCATAAAAATCTCCAATTATATGCTCTTACCTTACATAATAAATATCTTTAGGTATATAATCGTCTATTATCACAGCATCTTTAAGATTTCTTTTACTTTGAATTGCCATAACATTATAAGTAGCGACTCCTATATTGTTATTTTCAAGTATAATAGTTCTTTTTTCCATTCTCTCCAAATCTATATTTGAAGTTCTAATTTGGTCAAAATATTCGCTTGCCAATACAAAATTCTTAAAAGCTTCTCTTTCATTTTGAGCGTTATTTTCGATTGTAGAATTATAAGCGTAGGAAACGCCCATATTATTATAAAGACTCGCCAAATAACTTAAAAGGAAAAAATCGCTTTCCGTTCTCATTTCAAGTCTGCCTAATTTTTCGCGTCTTGATAAAATTTGATTTAAAGCGTTTCTATAAAATCCGTTCGCTAAATTCGCTCTATCCAAATGAAGTAAAGAATTTCCTAAAGCATAAGAAACAACGCTATTGCTTGGATTTTTCTGAAATAAAGCGTTAAATCCTTCAAAAGCTCTGTCAAATTCGTTATTTAAATAATAAATCCATGACAAATTATATAAAAGCTTATCTCCTCTTAATTCTGGCGGTAAATTATCGTAAGCAAGTTGATAATGTTCTTTTGCCTTTTCATAATCTTTATCCTGATAAAAATACAAATTAGCCAAATTATAATTAGCATCTGGATAGGTTTTATTTATTTCTAAAGCCGCGTTGAAATTATTAATCGAATTTCCAAATTCTCCCAAATTATAATAAATTTGTCCAAGCATATTATATACGAATTCTTTTCCTCTTCTGTAAGGATTATTTTCAAACATAGGCAAAGCGGTATTAACCAATATGTCTCTCGCTTTCTCATAATGTTTTAATCTTGCTTGATAATCTGCATATCCTATTATAGCCTCTAAATTAGAAGGATATTTTTTTAAGATTTTTTCAAGCAAAGTTCTTGAGCCATAAAAATCATTATTGTTTAATAAATATCTTGCCAATTTAGGATAAACATCATCGTCTATATATCCGCTTTTCAAATTATTTATATGTTCTTGAAGCGCTTTAACTTGCTTATAATTATCCTGATATATTCTTATAAGCATAGCTCTCTTTCTTGCAATTACATTATCTCCAAAAAGATTTATCATTTGAATATAATTATTATAAGCGTTGTCGTAATAATTAGCTTGAGATAAATTTTTTGCTCTACTTATCATTAATATTCCGCGCTCGTCATAAACAGTTTTTAATTGATTTTTCTTTGAAACATAAGAAAGCATATCGTTATAAAGTTCTTCGCCTTTAATATAGTCTTCTTCGGATAATTGTTTTTCGCCTTTGCTTCTATAATAATATCCGAATAAAACTCTGCTGTCAAAATCTCGAGGTTTTATATTTAAAGCTCCTTCTATTTTAGCCAAAGCGCTGTCAAATCTTTCTCTTTCTATATAGGCTTTTCCGTATCTATTAAACCATTTTATTTGTTTTGGTTTAAGTTTATTGCCTTGAGCAAAATTTATTTCCGCATTATTATAAGCGCCTTTATATATATCCGCTAAACCATTCTTAAAATATTCGTTTGCTTTAATTGGTTTATAAACAAATTGATACGACAATAAAACTATTCCAACGAATAATATTAAAAATACGGCGGCTACTCTTATTATATGAGCGTAATCTTTAAGAGAATTAGGAATTGGTATAAGTTCTAATATTCCGCTTTTTCCATATTCTTTAATGCTTAAACCTAATTCTCTATTTATTAATTCTGTTATATCTTCATTAGATTTTTCGCTATCCAAAGCTTCTAATAATTCTCTCATTGAAGCTTGGTCAAGTTTTTCATTAAGAATAGCGTCTAATACATGATATCTCGTTAAAGGCGAAAGATTTTTTATACTGTCAATTACTTTGTCATGGTCTATATTATCGTCTACATTTTCGTATCTTGAAGCGCCTAATTTATCTGCAGTATCTGGAGAAGGCAATGAAGTTCCGCCTTCCATAATTTGAACGGGAGCTTCCTCTTTTATTTCGTTAGTATCTTCTATGCTATCCAAATCTGGCAAATCGTCAATTTCTTCTTTATTTTCGTCTTTTGTAATTTTATCTTCAGTTTTTTCAGGTTCTTTATAGTTTTCAGTTTCTTCAGGAATCTTGGTATCTTCTTCGTCTAATATATTTTCTAAATCGTCTAAATTAATATCTTCTTCTTCGGATTTAGCTTCAATTTTTTCGTCTTCTTTTTCTTTATCGCTTTCAATTTTTGATTCTTCTTCTATATCGTCTAATATGCCTTCCAAATTATCTAAATGAGTTGCATCTTCTTCTGCTTTATCCTCAATTTTTTTAGTTTCTTTTAATTTGCTTTCCTCTTCTTCGTCTTCTAAAATTCCTTCCAAGTCTTCTAAATGAGAATCGTCCACTTCAATTTTATTTTCCGATTTTTCAATTTCTTTATTATCTTCAAATTTTAAATCGTCATCGTCTAATATATTTTCTAAATCGTCTAAATTAATATCTTCTTCTTCAGATTTAGTTTCAATTTTTTCGTCTTCTTTTTCTTTATCGCTTTTAATTTTTAATTCTTCTTCATTATCTAATATATTTTCTTCGGAGATATCTTCTTTAATTAAATCATCTTCTATTATGTTATCTTCAATATCGCTATCTTTAGACTCTTTGGCTTCTTCTATTTTCAAATTATCATTATCTAATATTTCTTCTAAATTTTCATTGTCTTCGTTAAAATCGTTTTCTTCAATATCGTTATCGTTTTCTTCTAAAGTTTCTTCTATAACATTATTATCAAAATCGCCCAAATCCGACAAATGAGAAATATCGCTTATTCCTAAATCATTAGAAATATTTTTATCGTTCGTATTATTGTTATTTTTAGTGTCAGACAAATTATCTGGTAAAGGCAAATCATCCAAAATAGGCAATTTATTTGAATCGCTTTCTTCTAAATTATTTTCTTCTAAATTCAAATCGTTTATATCGCTTGAAATTTTTTCGTCTTCTTTTTCTTCTCCAAGATTATCGGGCAAACCCAAATCGTCTAAATTGCTCAATATTTTATCGTCTTCTTCCAATCCCAAATCGTTAGGCAAACCTAAATCGTCTATATCGTTATCTTTTATAATATTGTCTTCGTCATTTGATAATAAATTGTCTATTTCGTCTATTGAAGGCAAATCGTTCTCTTCCGTTGGTTTAGAGTTTTCCATATATTCGTTTGTGAAAACCGACTTAAAAGCATCGTAATCGTTTTTTGATAATTCTTCGGGCAGCTTTTTATCGCCAATTAAAAGGGCAACGCTTCCCAATCTTTCTAAATCTTCGATTTTAGGCATATACAATTTCTATAAAAATTATTTTACATATTCGATTATATTAATCTAAAAAAATATGTCAACTTAATTATCGGATATTAATAAAATTACAATAGCTATTTTATATAGTTTTTACTTTCTTTATATATATTAAAATATCGTATTTTCTATCTATAATTTTTAATTTTATAATAATTTTATTTAGAAGCAATTTCTATTTGTTTTTTATATTTTTCAATTTCTTGTTTATTTCTTTTCGCTTCCTCTTCGTTAATCGCTTTTTGTTTATTAATTTTATCTATTTTTTCGTTTAATTCTTCAATATTAATATTATTTGGAAATAAAGCCTTTTCGGTAAGAACGCCGATAACATTTTGTGCGACTTCAACTATTCCGCCTTCGATATATAAATTAGTAAGTTGTCCGTTTTCATCGTATATTTTAAGCTCTCCATAATTTACGCTCACTATATAAGGACAATGCTCCGAATATATAGAAATATAACCTGCATAAGAAGGAATTTCTATATGTTCTATTTTCATTGACCTTATAACGGGACCTTCTTTTGTTATAACCGAACAAGTTAACGCTTTTTTTGTTTTTATAGTGTTTGAAGCCATTTCTAAACTCTCAAATTAAATTATATTATTATATTTTAAGACAAAAATTAAAATTATTAAAGACAATAAAAATAATATAAAAAATAATAATGTAAATAAAAGTAAAACTCTAACTACTATTTTTAAAGAAACGATTTGATTATTAATATATTCAAATTGAGCTTTCATTTTATTATCTATTCTTTCAATTATCTCTCTTTCGTATTCGTCAATTTTTCTGTCTAATTTTTTTGATTTATTTTCAAATTTATTATTTCTAACTATATCGCCAATCATATTTGCCGAAGATAAAACCGTAAATAAAATATTTAACCATTTCATAAAAATTCCCCTATTTTCCTTTTGCCATTATATCGTATAAATAACTTTCTGGGCGAATTATCTCTCCGTTTTTGTTTATAAAAGGATGCAAAGTATAACCCGTAGTATATAATAAATCATAATCGTGTTTAGCTCTTATTTCGTATTTAAGTTTTAAAGAAACATTTTTTAATTTGTCTATGCTTGTATGAACTACAATAATATCGTCATATTTTATAGAGATTTTATAATCAATAAAAGCTTCTTTAACGGGCAGAAATAAACCGCATGCTTCCATATCCTTATAGGAAATTCCAAGCTCTCTTAATAATTCCGTTCTTCCTATTTCAAAATATCTTAAATAATTTGAATGATAAACCACGCCCATTTGGTCCGTATCGGCGTATATAACTCTTATTTCAGTTTGATTTATATGAGGCATAAAATTTTCTCCAAATAAAATTTTATGCAAATTATATAATAAAAAATATTAAAAATAAAGATTTAATTTTTAGTCTATTTATAATATAGCTTAAAAACTTGATTATAAAAAATAAAGATATATAATAATTATATAAAAAATTTTAAATGAACGGAGGATTGCAATGTTCAAATATTTACAAAAAATAGGAAATTCTTTAATGGTTCCCGTTGCGGTTTTGCCAGCTGCGGCTATACTATTGGGAATAGGTTATTGGATTGACCCAAACGGTTGGGGAGCGGGAAGCCCGATTGCGGCTTTCTTAATTAAAGCTGGAGGCTCTATTATTGACAATATGCCGATTCTTTTCGCTATAGGAGTCGCATTCGGCATATCAAACGATAAAAACGGAGCTGCGGCTTTGGCTGGAATAGTCGGCTTTTTAGTCGTTACAACTTTACTCTCGCCAAATACGGTCGCTATGATTCAAAGTAAAGAATTATCCGAAGTTCCCGCTGGTTTTTCTAAAATCAACAATCAGTTTATAGGAATTCTCTGCGGATTAATCGCTGGAAGTTTATATAATAAATTCTGGAATGTAGAGCTTCCTAAATTTTTAGCTTTTTTCAGCGGTAGAAGATTCGTCCCAATAATTACTTCGGCGGTTATGTTATTCGTTTCTTTAATCTTAATGTTTATTTGGCCCATAGTTTATAACGGTTTGGTAAAATTTGGAGAGGCGATAATCGGATTAGGACCAATCGGAGCTGGAATATACGGATTCTTTAATAGGCTTTTAATTCCTGTCGGTTTGCATCATGCTCTCAATTCTGTATTCTGGTTTGATGTAGCGGGAATTAACGATATTCCAAATTTCTTGGGCGGAGCAAAATCTATAGAAGACGGACTTGCGACTGTAGGAGTTACGGGAATGTATCAAGCTGGATTTTTCCCGATTATGATGTTTGGACTTTTAGGCGCTTGCCTTGCCTTCATAAAAAACGCTAAACCTGAAAATAGAGCAAAAATAACTTCTATAATGATGGCTGCTGGTTTTGCAAGTTTCTTCACGGGAGTTACAGAAGCGATAGAATTTTCTTTTATGTTTGTAGCGCCCGCTCTTTATGTTATTCATGCTTTATTAACGGCAATATCTTTAATAATATCGGCTTCTATGCAGTGGATTGCAGGATTCGGATTTTCTGCGGGATTTATAGACTTGGCTTTATCTTCAAGAAATCCTTTGGCGGTAAAATGGTATATGCTTATAATTCAAGGTTTAGTTTTCTTTGTTTTATATTATTTAATCTTTAATTTTGCCATTAAAAAATTTAACTTAAAAACTCCAGGCAGAGAAGACGCCGAAAACGAAGGTAATGAAAATACTTTTACAAATAAAAATTCGTCTTATTTAGATAAAGCTAAATTATTATTGCCTTTGCTTGGAGGCGCGGATAATATAGTCAATGTCGATAATTGTATTACAAGATTAAGATTAGAATTAAAAGATAATAGCGTTATTAACGAAGCTGAAATTAAAAAGAATTTTCCAGGCGTATTGAAACCAGGAAAAACTTCGGTTCAGGTAATTGTAGGAACGGATGTTCAATTATTGGCGGATGAGTTTAAAAAATTATTAAAATAGTATATAATTAAAAATGATACTGATAAATAATCATATTTGTTAAGTATTACTCCTTTTTTATTATTTTATTAAATAAACTTCGGTAATCCTGTAAATTTTGTGGGTTACCGTTGTTTTAATTTTTATAATAAAAATATTAAAAAATAATTTTAGGAATTAAAATTGAAAAAAATAATCATATTCGCTTTTATTATTATAATTTCAATATCTACTAATAAACTTTTAGCAGATTATCCTTCGGGAAGCGCCGCTGGTTTTTTTATCAGATTTAGTTTTCCGAGTCAGGCTTCATTAGGCTTTACGGGAAAATTTGAAGGAATACCTTTTATGTTTGGCGGTTTTTTTAATATAGGAATAGCATCGCAAGGCTGGGCATGGTTTGGTTTAAGCGTAAGCGCCGATTGGTGGGGATTTACCACAAAATTAGGAGATTTGGGAAAATCGGATATTAGATTATATTTAGGACCTGGACTCGAATTGATAACAGAGTTTGGAAAAAAATATTGGAATATAGGAATTGCATTTAGAATGCCTGTTGGAGTTTCTTTTATAGTCGATAGAGATTGGGAAATTTTTCTTCAAATAACTCCTGGTTTAAGCCTCATATCGATAGGAAGCAGAGGATTTGGAACTTTCGGCTGGTATCCAAGTTATACGGGTTGGACATTTGCATCTTTCTTTAGATTTTCGGGCGATTTTGGTTTTAGATATTGGTTTTAATATTATAAGTATAATTTATTTGAAATAATATAATTATAAACTTTATCTTTTAAAAAATATCTAAAAGCTTTATTTTCTTTTATTCTCTCTCTTATTAAAGTTGAAGAGATATCAATTCTTGGAGCGATTATGATTTTGATATTATATTTTTCTATATTTTCTTTATATAAATTATTATCTTCTCTATTAACGGCAATTATATTTGCAAGTTTTGAAAGTTTTTCAGGTTCTCGCCATTTGTGAAAATCTTTTATTAAATCTGCACCTATAATCAATGCGATTTTTTCGTCAATATTATAGTTTTCGTATAAATAATTTAAAGTTTTTATAGAATAAGAAATTCCTTCGCTTTTTAATTCGTAATCGTCAATTAAAAATCTTTCGTCTTCCTCTATAGATAATTTTACCATATTTAATCTATCTTCATTTGAAGCCTCGCCGCTTATATTTTTATGAGGAGGAATTTTACTTGGAATAAATAAAACTTTATTATAATTTAATTCATTAATAACCGTATCGGCTAAAATTAAATGTCCTAAATGCGGAGGGTCAAAAGCTCCTCCTAACATCGCTATTTTCATTATAAAACTCGTATATAATTTAAAAAAATTCTGCAAAAGATTTTTCTTTCGCGTTTTTATCGTTAAGAAGTCCTAAATCGTATAAATATCTTGTAACGGCTAAAGAAAAACCGCCTTTAATCGGAGTTTTTGGATATAATTTTATTAAAGGAGTTCTCTTTTGAATCGAAACCATAACTTTTTCTTCGTCAAATAAAATTGGTCCCAACAATACTAAATTTATATCTAAAGAAAATTTATACGAGACTTTTTTAACCTCTTTGTAAAGATTAATCGCCCAATCGATATTTTTTACTTTATTTACTATCAAATACATTTTATCCGTTATTTTATTTACAAACATCATTTTCATTAATCTATAAAGGTCGGTCAACGAAGTTATTTCGGGATTTGCAATTAAAATAATATCGTCAGACATTTGATAAAATTTCATCATAGATTGAGTTATTCCCGCCGCGTAATCTATTAAAACATAATCGTATTCTTCAGACAATTCTTTTAAGTCTCTCGCCAAAATAGACAAATTAAAATCGTTTTCAAATTGAACAAATCTTTGAATATTTATTCCCGCGCTTATAACATCTATATTAAATTCGCTTTTTATTATGCAGTCTTTTAAGTTTAATGTTCCTTCAAAATATTCTTGCAATTTAGATTCTGGTTTTACATGAAGCAATATAAAAACATTTGAGCAATTAATATCAATATCGAATACCAATACTTTATAACCTCTTGAAACCAATTCGGTTGCAAAATTAACTGTGCATAGAGTTTTGCCCGCTCCTCCCTTTCCGCTTGAAAAAGATACTATTCTTCCCATAATTATATCCCCGTATATAATTTTAGAACGGAAGAAACTTTTGCTCTAACATCTTCATCCCAATCTAATATATGAGATTTTAAAGCCTTTATAATTAAAACTCTATCTATATTTTCTGCAGAAACCATTTTTGCAAGTTCGTCTAAAGCATTAAGTCTTATTTTAATGTCTTCGCTTTCAAGTTCGGATAGTATTTCTTTCATTATATTTAATCCTAATTAAGAATAATATTCAATATTTTGATTAATTATATATTATAAATGTTTTTTGTCAAAATAGTTATATTATTTGTAATAAAATAAATACTTTAAATTACCGTTCATATATGTTATACTTTAACAAATCTACAAAAGGTTTTTTATGTTTTTAGAAGAATGCGAAATAATAGAAAATGTAAAAATATCGGCAGATAAATTTTTATTAAAAGTAAAATCTGAAAAATCATTTAAATGCGTAAAAGCTGGACAATTCTTTATGCTTAAATGCGATTCATATTTGAGAAGACCGATAAGCGTTCATTATGCAGATAAAAATATTTTAGAATTTTATTATCAAGTCAAAGGAAACGGAACAAAATATTTATCTAATTTAAAAAAGTCCGATTCTATAAATATTCAAGGAGCTTTAGGCAACGGATTTGAAACTAATATAAATAATAAAAATTTGCTTTTAGTGGCGGGCGGAATGGGAATAGCGCCTTTTAAACTTTTAATAAATAATTTGCTTAAAAATAAAAATAATATCTCTCTTATTTTCGGCGGAGCTAATGAAAGCGCAATAAAAATAATTGAGAGATTCGATATTAATAATATTAAACTTTATATAACCACAGATGACGGTTCTGTAGGCGATAAATGTAATTGCGTAGAAAAAACAAAAGAATTATTAAAAGAAAATAAATTCGATTTAATTTATACTTGCGGTCCCGAGATTATGATGAAAGGAATAATAAAATTGTCTTTAGAAAATAATATAAAATGTTTCGCATCTTTAGAGAGAAGAATGGCTTGCGGAGTAAATGCATGTTTAGGATGCAATATAGAAATATTGGAAAATGAAAATACTAAAAATATAAAAAAAAATAAATATATATTAAAAAAAGTTTGCCATGACGGTCCCGTATTTGATGCAAAATATTTAATGGTATAGAATTAAAATTATGTCAAAATTAAGAATCAATTTTTTAGGAAAAGAATTAAAAAATCCCGTTATAACCTCTTCGGGATGTTTTGGCTACGGAGAAGAATACAATAATTATTTTAATGTCGATAAACTCGGAGCTGTGAACTTAAAAGGAATAACTTTAAATAAAAGAGAAGGAAACAAAGGAATAAGAATAGCCGAAACTCCTTCGGGCATGATTAATTGCATAGGTTTGGAAAATCCAGGAATAGAATATTTTAGAAATAATATAATTAAAAATATAAAATATAAAGCTCCGATAATTCTTAATATAAACGGAGAGAGCGAAGAAGAATATATAAAAATTTCGGAAATTGCAAACGAAATAGAGAGAGTCGATTTTATAGAATTAAATATATCCTGCCCAAATGTAAAAAACGGCGGAATGGCTTTTGGCATAAATTGCGAAACCGCCGAAAATCTAACAAAATCCGTCAAAAAAGTTTTAACTAAAAAACCTCTTATAGTAAAACTTTCGCCAAATGTCACCGATATAACCGAAATAGCAAAAGCGGTTGAAAATGCGGGAGCTGATGCTGTTTCTTTGGTAAACACTTTTTTAGCTATGAAAATAGATACAAAAACAAAAAAGCCTTTACTCGGAAATATATTCGGAGGATTATCGGGTGGATGCATAAAACCTATAGCGGTTAGAATGGTTTATCAAATTTTTAATTCTGTTAAAATTCCAATAATCGGAATGGGAGGAATTGAAAATTATAATGACGGTTTGGAGTTTATAATGGCGGGAGCTTCTTTAATTTCAATAGGCTCGGGAATATTTGCAAATCCGATTCTTCCGATTGAAGTTATAGAAGGAATTGAAAATTATCTTAAAGAAAATAATATAGATAATATAAAAGATTTAATAGGAATAGCGCATAAATGAGATAAGGAGAGCTAATTTTATGAAAGATAGAAATCAATTTATAAATAATCCGAAAGAAAAATTAATTATAGCTTTAGATTTTAATTCTATGAACGAAGCTACAAAACTTATAGACGAACTTGGAGAAGAGGCGATATTTTATAAAGTCGGATTAGAACTCTTTTTATACACTAAAGGAGAGATAATAGAATATTTGGCAAGCAAAAATAAAAAAGTTTTTTTAGATTTGAAATTTCATGATATACCAAATACGACAGCTATGGCTTCTTTATTTGCCGCAAAACAAAATATTTTTATGTTTAATGTTCACACAAGCGGCGGTAAAAGAATGATGGAGAAAACAGTCGAAGAGATTAAAAAAATCAATAAAAATAATTTAATAATCGGAGTTACAGTTTTAACGAGTCTATCCGAAAACGATATAAAAAATATGTTTAGTTCAAATTTAGCTCTTAAAGACCTTGCTGTAAATTGGGCAAAATTAGGAAAGGAAGCGGGATTAGACGGAGTCGTATGCTCGCCAAAAGAAGCGAATATTATAAAAAAAGAATGTGGAGAAAATTTTATAACGGTTTGCCCTGGAGTTCGTCCAAAATGGGCTGATATTAACGACCAGGAAAGAACGATGACGCCGAAAGAAGCCATTGAAAACGGATGCGATTATATTGTTGTTGGCAGACCTATAACGAGAAGCGATAACAGAGTTAAAGCTTGTAAAATGATTATAGAAGAAATAGCCGAAGGAATTGAAAATAATAAAAATTTAAAATCGGTATTAATAGCGGAAGCCTTGCTTGAAACTAACGCCGTTCAATTAAATATTAAAAATCCTTTTACTTTTGTGTCGGGAATAAAAAGCCCGATTTATTGCGACAATAGATATATAATCGGTTTTCCAAAATACAGAAAAATCATAGTTGACGCTTTTGTAGATATTTTAAAAAATAAAGATTTTGACATAGTCGGCGGAACTGCAACGGCGGGAATTCCTTGGGCTTCTTTTATAGCTTACGAATTAAATAAACCATTATGTTATATAAGAGCCGAAAAAAAAGAGCATGGAAAAGGCAAACAAATTGAAGGAGCTGAATGCAAAGATAAAAAATTAATATTGATAGAAGATTTAATTTCAACAGGTTCAAGTTCTATTAAAGCTTTTGAAGCCTCCAAAGAAGCTGGAGCTATTGGACTTGAAATAATATCTATATTCTCTTATGAATTTGAAAAGGCAAATAAAAATTTTGAAGATGCAAAAATAAAATTCTCTTCGTTATCAAATTTTTCAACTTTAATGAAAATTGCCAAAGATAAAAAATTTATAAGCGAGGAAGATTTTAATATTGCAATTGAATGGAATAAAAATCCCGAACAATGGAAAAATTAATTAACGGTTATCGCTTCGTCAAATCTAAAGTCTATTCTATAAGTCGCGCTCGCTTGCTCACGAATTGTTTTTAATATTGCGGCAAGTTCCACAAATTTTGAAGCTTTAACATATTTTTCTAAAATAATTTGAACGGGATAACCTCTTGGATAAAGTATTAAATCTTTTCCGAAAGCATTTATCTCCGATATTATATTATATATGTCTTTATTATTTTTTTTCACTTCGTAAATAACGGAAGCCAAATATTGAGTATATTCGTTTTCAATTTTTGTATTTGTAGGATTTACAATTAAACCCGTAATATAAGGAACATCGTAATTATAAATAATATCGTTTTTTATAATATAGCCTTCGTCCGTAATTTCGTATATTCCTTTATCGGATTCTAATAAAAATAAAGTTTCTCTTTCTTTTAAGTTTATTATAAGCAAATCGGGATAAGACAATTTTATATTTTCGACTTCAAGCCTTATATTTTTTTCAATTTCTCTTTTTATTTCTTTTTTAGGAATATTAAAAAAACTTTTTTTATTATATTTTGAAAGTTCCGCTTCTTCAATTATATCTATCGGATTTAAAAAATTTAATCCTCTCAATTCGACTCTCAAAACTTTCGCCTTGCTTATCAATACAACGGAAATGCATATAATAATTAAACCAAAAAGAGAGATAAACATTTTTTTTAATATCTCTTTTTGTTTTTTAGACATTTTATTTTTTCTTAATTTTTTTCTGAGTTTGCTTTCATTAAATTGATTTTGAAATTTATTTTTAAATTTATTATTTTTCATTTTTATTTTTTATTATAATTTTTATTTAATTAATTTACTTTTAATTTATTTTATTAATTTATTTTACTTCGCAACCCGCTTCAAAATCTTTTTCCGCTTTCATAATAGAGAGAGTCTCTCCGTTATCTGCAAGAAGAAGCATCCCATGAGAGATTATTCCTCTAAATTTTTTAGGTTTCAAATTAGCCAAATAAAGAACGGTTTTGCCAACCATATCTTCCGCTTTATAATATTCGGCTATAGAAGAAACTACTACTCTTTGCTCGCCTTCTCCTATATCTACGACAAATTTAATAAGTTTATCGGCGTTTTCAACCTTTTCTGCAAAAAGTATTTTAGCGGTTAATAATTCCAACTTTTCAAATTCTTCTTTTTCTATATTCGGTTTATGTTTTTCGTCTTTTGGCGGATTTACTTCTTTTTTATTTTCTTTCGTTTTTATTCCTATTTCTTCTTCTATGTCGTATCTTTTAAATAAAGCCTCTCCTCTTTCTATTTTTATTCCCGCATTTAAAGAACCCCATTTTTTAGCGTCTTCCAAAGGCACATTGTCGCCAAGTCCCAATCTATTAAATACTTTTTTAGGAGTTTCCACGAAAAATATTTGCAAATAAGCAGTTATAATATAATAACTTTGAAAAGATATATACATTACATTTGCCAAATAATCTTTTTTAGTTTCGTCTTTCGCCAAATTCCATGGTGCGCTCTCTTCGACATATTTATTAGTCATTCTTATAATTTCCCAAATATAAGAAAGCGCTTCATTAAATTTAAAATCGTCTAATGCGGATTCTACATTTGCATCCAAAGTCAAAACCGCTTTTTTTAATTCTCTCTCTCTCTCTCCGTAAACGCTTTCAACCTCTTCGGGCAAAATGCTATTAAAATATTTTCCAAGCATTGTAGTTATTCTATGCCATAAATTTCCATAATCGTTAGCCAAATCGCTATTTATTCTTTTTAAAAGCAATTCTTGAGAATAATATCCGTCTATTCCAAAAGTAATTTCGCGCATTAAAAAATATCTTAAAGAATCGACTCCGTATTTGTCAATCAAACTATTCGGCTCAACTACATTTCCTCTGCTTTTGCTCATTTTTTTCCCATCGTCAAATAATATCCAACCATGTCCGAAAACTTTTTTTGGCAAAGGAACATCGAGCATTTTAAGCATTATGGGCCAAATTATAGAATGGAATCTAACTATTTCTTTTCCCACAAAATGAACATCGCATGCCCAATATTTTTTAAATAAATCGTCTTCTTCTTCGGGATATCCTAAAGCGGTTATATAATTACTTAAAGCGTCTATCCAAACATAAATGCTATGCTCTTTATTTATTGGACATGGAATTCCCCATTTTAAGCCTTTACGCGTGACAGCCAAATCTTCCAAACCAGGCAAAAGAAAGTTATTAAGCATTTCGTTCATTCTCTCTTTTGGTCCTAAAAATTCGGGATGCTCTTTATAATAATCGATTAACCATTGTCCATAATCGGATAATTTTAAATAATAGCATTCTTCCTCTTTATATTCCAATTCTTTTTCGCAATCGGGACAATAACATTTTCCGTCTTCTTTTTTTATAACCTGACTATCGGTAAAAAACGCTTCATCGCTTACGCAATATAAACCTTTATACAATCCTTTATATATAAAATTTTTGTCGTATAATTTTTGAAAAATTTTCTGCACTCTTCTTTCATGATAATCGTCTGTAGTTCTTATATAATGAGTATAATCAATATGAAGTCTCTTCCATAATTCTTTTGTTGCTTGAACTATATTATCGACATAAGCTTTAGGAGTAGTTTTTGCAGCTTCGGCTTTTCTTTCTATTTTTTCGCCATGTTCATCCGTTCCCGTCAAAAAATAAACATCGTATCCCGTTATTCTCTTATATCTTGCCATAGTGTCAGCGGCGATTGTGCAATAACAATGTCCTATATGCAAATAGTCCGAAGGATAATATATCGGCGTGGTAATATAAAATTTCTTGTCCGTCATCCGCTTTGCCTCCTAAACATTTATTTTATAATTATTATATCGAATTAATTATAATAAAATTCATAATTTTTGTAAAGTATTAAATAATATTAGAATTTTTTTGACAATTTTTATTTGTTTTATATAATTTCAAAATTAAATAAATTAAAATAAAAAGAATTATTAAATCGGAGATAAAAATGAAATCTTATAGAAAAGTATTAGATATTAATTATCCGAAAAGAAGAGGATATATAAACATAACTCCCGAAGTTCAAAAATATTTTTAAGAAAATGGAATTAAAAAATTATTTTTAAAGAAACTATTTAAGAGAGCGAAGTGTATTAAAGTAATAAAATCTATATTCGATAAATTTAGCTCTACTGTGGAAATTGCGACCGATAAAAACATTATTCAAATAAATAAAATGACTAACGATATTAAAAAAATAAAAACGGTCACGGATTTTATAAATAATAATTTTAAAGAAGTCGTAAACTACGGAAACATAAGAACTATCGATATAGTCGATAAAAAGTAGATAAATCGAGTGCTGTAATTTTTTGGAAAATAAATTAAAAGATAAAAAAGGAAAAATATTTATAGCGGTATATTTTAATAACGACATTGATATAATAAAAAATATGACGGCTATGTTCAAATGAACATTGTAGAGAATATAAAGAAAATTACAAATAAATATTTTTCGATTATTTCGGATATTATTAACTAGAATTTATAAATTATTCGGTTTTCCAGTTTATTCAATATTTTTTAATCGGCTATAGAATTTTGATTATTTTTTAATTCTAAAAATTCTATATTCAAAGATTTTAATTTATTTTTATTTTGCAAACTTAAAGTATTGGCAATAAAAATATTCAATCAGAAAACTAAAAAATTTAGATAAATTTATATTTCAACTATGAAAATTAAAATAAAATTTATTTAATTAAAAATAAATAAAATTAATAAAATTTGATTTTAAAATTTAGTTTTGTTAATAGCGGATTGCCACGCTATTGCTCGCCCACTCTGTGTGCCTACGGCAACGGCGATTACGAAAAAAATAAATATCGCTTAATTAAACATAAAAATCAAAAATATTTATAATTTTTTTATCGCTAATATTTAAATCTATAATCGAATTTTTTAAGAATTTATAAATCTTATTTTTCTATAAATTTAAAAATATGTATGAAATGTATTATTAAACCATATAAAATTATTAAAAATATCTGAATTTTAGAATTTTTTCTAAAAAAACGCTTGACAAACTTAATTTTATGTATTATAATATAATTATAAACTTAAA
>ERZ1673700.920-NODE-920-length-33145-cov-11.641704_pt1 | contig 33145 bp, 34 predicted proteins | sample MGYA00580230_ERZ1673700 | MGnify/ENA primary metagenome ERZ1673700 (study PRJEB41218, sample SAMN15661782) | gut metagenome | host: Homo sapiens | place: Canada: London | collected 2015-08-20/2019-03-30 | study: EMG produced TPA metagenomics assembly of...
AGGAGAATTTGAAAATGAAAAATTCTAAAAACAAAAAACTTTTTACCTACATGGTCGTAGGAGCTTTAGTTATGGCTTTATCTATAAGCTGTAAATCGAACGAAGTACCGCAAGAGACTGGTTCTACCAGCTCAAATCATCCTTCCCAAGGGACCTATACTAATACTATCTATAATGATAGCGCAACCGTTACAATAAACAATAACGGCACTTGCACCATAACGGGAAAAGCTCATTTTGATAAGACGGATTCCCAAACTTTTTCTATCACCGTAACAAAGTGGTGGTATTACTATCCTGAGAGTGGTAGTTCCATCACTTATCGAGCTGGTAGTAGCTGGGAAAAATCCGAAGCGACTATTAATTCGCCTGCTACGGATTATTTCGATGTTTCTTATTATACAGACAGCGGAGAATTGGGTATAAGTTTCGGACCTGAAGGAAAGAGATATTGGACAGGAAATTTAACAAAGCAGTAAATTCTTGATTAATATCATTATGGTGTAGAATACAAAATTAATGTTTATTAATTCAATGAAAATTAAACCCGAGTTCTTTTTAGTAAAGGCTCGGGTTTTTGTCTATCTATTATTCAAACTAACTTTTGTAATTAAATCGACTATATCTAAATTGCCGTTTTCCATAGCGAACATTAAAGCGTTTTTTGAAGATTTATCTAAAATATTTATATCAGCTCCAGCGTTTATTAAATATTCTACGGAATTATAATCTCCGTTTTCAGCCGCATACATTAAGGCGGTTTTGCCTTCATTATCGGAAGAATTTATATCCGCTCTTGCATTTATAAGAGTTAAAACCGATTCGCTTTTTGAAGATATTGCAGCCCAAATTAAAGCGGTTTTTCCGTCTTTCATTTTATAATTAATATTTGCCTTTCCTATTAAAAGCGAAGATATTATATCGGTTGAGCCTAAAGTAGAAGCTAAAGCGAGAGGAGTTATATTATTATAAGAATTATAAGAAGCCGAAATATTTCCTTCAGCGCCATTTTCTAAAAGCGTTTTTGCCACTTCGTTATTGCCTTTCGCTATCGCGTAAAATAAAGCGTTCGCTCCATATTCGTTTATTCGATTAATTTCGCTTCCTTTATCTAATAATAATTTGACGATTAAATCATGATTATTAAAAGCGGCTATCATAAGAGGCGTCATATTATAATCGACTCCGTCATTATTTCCGCTTCTATAAATTCCCGCTAATCTTAAATCGGCTTTTGCATTAATAAGAGTTTCGACTATGCTATAATAACCTTTTCCCGCAGCTTGTAAAAGCGCCGTAGTTCCTCCGTTAATTATAATATTTGGATTTGCATTTTTAGCGAGCAGATAAGAAACTATATCGATATATCCCGAATCCGCCGCATAAGTTAAAGCGGTATTGCCATGACGACAAGTAAGATTGATATCTAAAGATTGAGATAAAAGAATAATTGCAATATCTTTATATCCTTTTGAAGCGGATATTATTAAAGCGTTATGTCCTAAACTATCGCCAAAATTTATAAAATTTGAAATTCCGCCTTGAGAGATTAAATTTCTTAATCCTTCCGCATTATCGGAATTTGCATATTCTAATAATTGTTCCAATTTTCCCGTATTAGTTTCTGACGAAATAAAATTTTGAGCGAAGGCATAAAAATTTATAATTAAAAATATTAAACTGAAAGCAAAATAACGCATAATTTTTCCTTGTTTAAAGTTTAAAATATAACTTTATATAGTTTCGGAATTTTTAAGTATAAATTTTAAATTGATAAAATCGTTTTAATAATTTTTAATAATTGAAAATTTTATTAATTCATTTAAAATAATAAATATGGCTAAATTTATTAAAAATACATTTATAATATTTTTTATATTAATAATTTTTACTTCAAAAGGTTTTTCTCAAAAAAGTATAATAATATTTAAAACCGATTATTCAAATAATTATATGAATTACGCGATTTACGATTTGATAATTAAAAATATATTTCTTTATTCTAATTTAAAAATTATAAATTCGCATTCAAATTATTCAAGCTATAATAAAATAAAATCTCAAATAAAAAAATTAACGATTAATAATAATGCAAATATTTCTATCGCTTATCAAATTCAAAATTTTAAAAACGGAATTTTGATTAATTATATTATTTTTGATAATGAAAAACCAAACGAATGGATTGAAAAAAGCGCTTATTCAAAAGAAGAATATTTATTTATTTCTATTAATAAAATTTTAAAAGATATTTATGAGATTTCAAAAATAAAAAATAAAATAACTTATATAAAAGAAAAAGATTATATTTCGCTTTTAGGATATTATTCTCAAAAAATAATTTTAACTAATAATAATGAAGATAATATTTATAAATTATTTTACGATTTCCATAAAGACAATATTTATTTTAATATCGATTATTTGGAATATTTAACCGACAAATCGGATAGAACAAGCGTAGATATAATAAACGATTTAATTAACAATATGCAGAATTATATCAATAAAAAGAAAAATCATTATTATTTATATTCGCTCGGATGTATGCACTACGGAAAATATAAAGTTAATGTTATTTTAAGCGATATTGAAGCGTCTATAGAAAATTATAATAAAGCTTTGAAATTAAAAAATAATTATTATAAATATTATTATAGATTGGCGAACGCTTATATTTTAAAAAACGATTATGATAACGCTATTAAATATTATGAAGAAGCGATTAAACTTAACGAATATGATATAAATATTATAAAAGAATTTGTATCTTTATTAAAAAGAGATATAAATAAAAATGGAAACGAAGTTATAAGTTATTTGAAAAAAATAATAGAAATAAATAAAAATGACGAAGAGGCTTTGGAGGAGATTTCAAAATTATACGAAAAAATCGGCGATTATGATAACGCTTTAATTTATTATAATAAACTTTTTGAAGTTATTAATTATAATCTTTATATAATAAATAATGAAACTAAAGACGCTGACGCTTATGATAGATATATTTTTAAAAGGAATTCTATTAAATTAAATATAGAATCTTTAAAAAAGAAAATTTTTTAATTTATTTAATAAAGGTTGAATAAAAATAATTTTTATAATATCATATATTGATTTTTATTTTGGAGAATAACAATGAAAGTTGCAAAATTCGGAGGCTCGTCTTTAGCGAATGCGAATCAAATAAAAAAGGTTGTGGATATTATACTTTCTGATAGCGAAAGAAGAATAATAGTAGTATCCGCTCCAGGAAAAAGACTTAAAGAAGATACAAAAGTAACCGACTTGCTTATAATTCTTGCAGATTCTATTCTTTTGGGTAATGACGGAAATCATGAACTTAAAATAATAATGGAAAGATTTAAAAGCATAATTGAAGAGCTTTCTTTATCAAAAGAACTTTTAGACGAAATTAATAAAGACATAAAAATAAGAATATCGGAAGATAAATCTATAGCTATAAAATTTAAAGACGGAGTAAAAGCTTTGGGCGAAGATATAAGCGCAAAAATTGTGGCGGCTTATATTAATTCTTTGGGAATAAAGGCAAAATATATTAGTCCGAAAGAGGCGGGGCTTTTGCTTTCTGAAGAATTTGGAAACGCTACGGTTTTAGATAAATCTTATAAAAATTTATCGAAATTAAAAAATGAAAACGCTTTAATAATATTTCCAGGATTTTTCGGCTATACGGAAAAAGGCGATGTGGTGACTTTTCCAAGAGGCGGAAGCGATATAACGGGTTCGATTTTAGCTAAAGCGGTTAATGCGGATATTTACGAAAATTTTACAGATGTTGACGGAGTTTTTGCAGCATCTCCTTTAATAATAGATAATCCAAAACTTATAGACGAATTTACTTATAGAGAGATGCGAGAGTTGAGCTATGGCGGATTTAATGTTTTGCATGCAGAAGCTTTACAACCCGTTTATGAAGCGAATATTCCCGTTCATATTTTAAATACTAATAATACGGAATCTAAAGGCACTAAAATATTGGCAAGTAGAAATAAAAGTAAAAATCCTGTCGTTGGAGTTTCGGGCGAGTCGGATTTTTCATGTTTGTATGTAAGCAAATATTTAATGAATAGAGAAGTCGGTTTTGGAAGAAAACTTTTAGAGATAATAGAAAATGAAAATATACCTTATCAACATGCTCCTTCGGGAATAGATAATATTTCTGTAATAGTTAGAAATTCGGCTATAACTCCCGAAAAAGAACAAAGAATATACAGAAAAGTTAGAGATGAACTTAAAGTTGATAGCGCTTTTTTTGACCATGAACTTTCTTTAATTATGCTTGTAGGCGAAGGAATGCAGGAGACAATAGGAACTTCGGCTAAAGCTATGAACTCTATGGAAAAAGCGAATGTTAATATAGAGATGCTTAACCAAAGCATAAGCGAAGCGAGTATTATGATAGGCGTAAAAGAAAAAGATTTAAATAAAGCTATAAAGTCGTTATATCAAACTTTTTTTGAAAATTAATTTATATACGATATTTTTATTACAATAAAAAATAATAATTTTAACTTTTAAAGTATCTAAAATTATTTGATATTTATTTTTTATAATATATAATATCTAAAATTAAAATTAAACAATTAAGGAGATTAAATATGGCAAATCCAGCTTTATCAAACAAAGCGTTTGATTATGCGATTAAAAATTCAAACGAAGATACAATGACAATAAACGGAGCTATTAATAAAGCTATAATGTTATCTTTAATACTCATGCTTTCTGCTTTGGTTAGCGTTTATTTTGTTTTGGCAAGAAATATAGAATTATTATATCCCGCGGTTATGGTTTCAAGTATCGGAGCGCTTTTGCTTGCTATTATAATGATATTCAAAAAAGAAATGTCAAAAACTTTTTCTATTCTTTACGCTATTTTAGAAGGCGTTGCAATAGGCGGAGTATCTTTTATATTTAATGCGGTTTATGAAGGAATAGTAGCTCAAGCCGTATTTTTCACTTCTGCGGATTTGCTCATTATGCTTTTGTTATATAGATTTAGAATAATAAAAGTAAACGATAAATTTAGAAGCGTTATATTCGGCGCTACTCTATGCATTGCGATAGTATATTTTATAAATTTTATACTTGGTTTTTTTAAAATGTCAGTTCCTTTTTTAAACGATTCTAGTCCAATCGGAATAGTAATAAGCGTTGTTATAGTCGCTATAGCTTCTTTTAATTTACTTCTTGATTTCGATTTTATAGAACAAGGAGCTAATATGAATATGCCGAAATATTTTGAATGGTATAGCGCTTTTGGTTTGCTTGTTACTTTGGTATGGTTATATTTGGAAATTTTAAGATTATTATCTAAAGTTAGAAGTAGAGATTAATAAATATCTAATAAGTTTTAATAAATAGGGGATAAATTATATAATATTTTTATCCCTATTTATTAGTTTTCTTTTTATTAGTTAAACTTTTACAAGTATTAATAATAATCTATTTTAAAAGTTTTTTATCTTCGATATCTTTTATAAAATACATTGGTTTTGCATTATCTTATTAAATAAACAGTCTATTTATTTAATAGCTTTTCTTAATAATTCTTTTATATCTTCGGTTTCCGCCAAATCTAAAGCCGTTTCCCCTGTATCCACTCCGTCAATTTTTCTTGATGCGTTTATATTCGCTCCGTTATCTATTAAAAATTTAGCCATATCGTAATTGCCTATTTTTGCAGCTCTTATTAAAGCTGTATAGTATTCGTCCGCCGCTCCATCATAATCTTCTCCCATTATACAGTCTACATTCGCTCCTTTGCTTAAAAGAAATTTGGCAAACTCATAATCTCCATTTTCCAAAACCATTATTAAAGGTTGATAAATATAAGTTCCTCCATCTCCGTCGCTATCCGTATTTTCCGTTGAATTTACATCCGCTCCATTTTTTGCAAGATATTTTGCAATATCGTAATGTCCTAATCGAACGGCTCTCGCAAAAGGAGTATATTCGGCATAATAAAATAAATCGTCTCCTTCTTCCTCCTTGCATACTATATTAATATTCGCTTTATTTTCTACAAGAATTTGAACCATTTTATAGTTTCCGTTATTCACGGCAAGAGCTAATGCGACATATTCTTTGCTTTCCGAATAAAAATAGTATTCGGTTTCTTTTTGATTATGATTATATATAGATTTATTAATGTCAATTTTTTTGTTTTTTAATAATTCTTCAACGGTTTGAATATCGTTATTTTCAACGGCTTTTATAAATCTTTCTTCTTCCGAATTTAAATTATTATAATTAAAGGTTTTATTTGTCGTTATTTCGCTATCATATATATAAACTTCTTTGTCGTTATATTTATAATCTTTATTATCATAATCGTAATATTTTAGTTTATACCAATTTCCATCCTTTCCCAAAAGTTGCCAATAATAAATTTCTCCTCCATGTCCGTTTATTTTAAAAAGTATTTTTCCTTTTGGACTTTCTCTTACATTTATATAATCGTCTTTGCTTATATAGAAAAACATTGTAGTATTTTCTTCTTCCGCTTCAATATTATTTTGAATATCGTTTGTAGAGTTTTGAGAATTTCCTTTCATATTCGATTTTTCCGAACAGGCAATTAACAATAAAATTAATAAACTTATAATTAATATTTTTATTTTCATTTTTTATTCCAAATATTTTTTATTCTTTTTCTTTTTATTATTACTTTTAAGACTTTTACAAGTATTAATAACAATCTCTTTTAAAAATTTTTTATCTTCAATATATTTTATAAAATACATTGGTTTTGCATTTTTATAAGGAATAGTTTCTTCTAAATTATAATCTTTATTAGTTTCGACAATTTTTATAAGAAGTCTATTATCGTAAATTCCGCCAAATAAAATTTTATTATAATAAAGCAAATATTCTCCCATCATTGATTTATAACTTATATTTTCAAGCAAATCCAATTTATCTAAAATTAAATCTCTGTATTCTCTTGAAGTTGGCATAAATTAATTTTCCGTATATTTACAAACATTAATCCATTTTTTATTATTAACTATTTTTTCAAGCTCGTCTACCGCTAATTTTATCGCGCTATTTGAACTTCCGCAAGCTGGATAAACAATTTTAAGTCTTTTTAAGGATTCGTCTAAATAAATATCTACATTATCGTTTACTCCGAAAGGACAAACTCCGCCAACAGCATGCCCGATTAATTCTTCCACTTTTTCAAAAGGAATCATTTTCGCTTTTGTAGAAAATTCCGCTTTATATTTGCTATTGTCTATTTTGCAATCTCCCGCAACCACTATTAATATTGGTTTATCGTCTATAAGAAAAGAGAGAGTTTTTGCAATTTCTTTTTCTTCAGAGTTTAACGCTTTTGCAGCTTCTTCAACCGTTGCCGATGAAACGGGAAATTCCATAACTTTATCGTCAAGCTCAAATTTTTTTAAATATTCTTTCGCTCTTGTTAATGACATTTTTATTCTCCGATTTTTATTAGATAAATATTTTAAATTAAAATTTGTTTAATAATATCATAAAAGAAATTAATTATCAATTAACATATTTTAGGCTATTAATTTAAGTGTTTGGATTAAATTAATATAAATCTTTTGAAAATATATCGGGCATATCCGTAAAAACTCCGTCTACTCCAATAGAATATAATTTATTTGCTAAATCGACAGAATTAACGGTATAAACATATAATTCATAATTTTCTTTTTTTATATCTTTCGCTAATTTTTCCGTAACGGTTTGGTCGTATAGATGCATAGATTGAGGTTTAAGTTCGTCCGCTATATCTTTCCAATTATCTGTTTCTTCCCAAAGCAATATTCCAAATTTTGCGCTCTTCGATATTTTCTTTAAAGTCCTTAACATATCAAATTCAAAACTTGAATAAAATATTAAATCTTCAGCTTTATTGTCCGCAACAGTTTTTACAGTATTCTCAACTATGCTCTCCCAATATTTTTCATTCTTCCCAGCTTCTCCTTTTAATTCTAAATTGACTATTGTATTGTTTCTTTTTGCTAAATCTATAAGTTCTTTAAGAGTTGGAATTCTTGCCGAAGAAAACTTGGCGTCTTTCCATGAACCAGCATCTATTTCTTTAATTGCATTATAATCTAAATCGTTTATAATGCCGTCATAATTAGAATGGTATGCAGTTTCATAGTCGTGAAATAAAACCAAAGTTCCGTCTTTTAATATAGTAACATCGGTTTCTATACATTTAGCTCCTATTTCTATAGCCTTTTCAAAAGCTATCATAGTATTTTCGGGATAATTATTTGAAAAGCCTCTATGGGCTATAACAGGTTTTAAAAACATAATAAAATCTCCTTGTTTATTTATTGTTATTTTTTATTAACTATTAATTATTATTTTCTTTACTCTTTTTTAATTTCGTCAATTTATATAATATAATCGCGCATATAGCTCCAACTGCCGAAGATATTAACGCTATTAAAAATATATAATAATATCCTTGAGCTGGATTATCTTTGTTAATATCAAGTAAATAACCGTTTAATCCATAAGCCCAAAATATAGGCGAATATGCTAAAAAGCTTGCAACAGCCATAGCCGAACCGCTAAAATCTTTGGGTATATTTGCTTCTCCTATAGGAGCAAACATAACCGACCTTGATATAAATATTACAAATGAAAATACAAACATTAAAACTATACTCATATATAAATAATTTGTATTTTTTGGAGTTAATAATACGCCAAGCAAAACTATAACCGTTAAAGTTAAAGAAGCGGAAAGCATTTTTACGGGAGATTTAAAAACTTTATCTCCTAAAAAGCCTCCCAATATTCCTCCGATTATTCCTATTCCTGAAGCGGTAAATAAACCGAATGCAACGGCTTGAGTTGGAGTTAGCATAAACACATTTTGCATATATGGAACTGAATATACGATTGTTATATATGTAGTATATATAGCCATACTTATTAAACCAGAAAGCCAAACTTCAGGATATAACAACGCTTTTATAAGTCCTTGAAAAGCTTCTTTATTCTTTTCGGATGCCGTTTCAGATTTTAAATACATAATATTTGGTATATATCTTATTGATAATAATGCCCATAAAACTATTAATACCGTATAAATTGAGATTATAATTCTCATAGCGCTTGAATTAGCTCCCAATCTCATAAATATTAATAAAGCTAAAGCGTTCATTCCCAATTCCATAGCTCTTCTAACAGATTCTAATAATCCGAAAGCTAAACCTTGATTTTCTTCGCTTGAAAATAATCTCGTTCCATTTAAAATTGCGGGCCAAAAGAATGCGTCAACTATTCCCCAAGACAAAGCGACTATGCATAAAGATATAAAAGAAGCGTTAACAAAAGCTACCATATAAACCGTTCCTATTATTCTTATAATTAGTCCGCTTATTATTAATTGTCTCGGGGTAAATCTATTATTTAACCACCCCGCAGGAATATAGAAAAATGTAGCCGTTCCAAGTAATGTAAAAAGCATACCAAATTGAGTATTTGAAATATTAAGCATATTTATTAGCGTAGTATAAAAACTCGCCTTAAACGCTTCAAATGCGCAGTATATTATTTGCCCAGCCGTTATAACCGTAATAAACGCTTTAAAATTTTCTTTACTCGTAAATCCTAATTTTTTAAATAACATAAATTTCCTCCGTTATTATTATATTTAATTTTTAAATAAAAATTGAATTTATTAAAAAATCTTTGTTGAATTAAGATTTTATAATCTTGTATTGATACTTTATTTACAAATATAGATTGTAAAAGTTGATTATGCATTTTTGCTATATAATAAAAAATTTCTTTATAAAAATAGATAAATAAACAAATTATTTTATTTTCTAAAATAAGTATAACATTTTCTATAATTAATAAGTAAACATAAAATTTTAAAAAGTTTAAAGTAAATGCTTGGCTTGGCTTGGCTTGGCTTCATGAAACTATAATTTATATTTATCATAGTTAAAATTATACAACATTAAAAAAATATGTCAAACATTATAATAAAAAAATTAAGAAAAAATATAAAAAATATGATGATTTTATAAAATTTAGCTATTTTTAATTGATAATTTATTATTAGAAATAAATTTTTTAGAAATTTCATTTTTGAAATAAATCTAAATTAAAAAAGATATAATTTCAAAAGCAAAGAGTTAATATTTAAATTTCTTATACATTTTTAACCGAAAATGATAATATGCCCCGCTGTAAGCAATTAAGTATTCTGTTTGCAGGATATCGTAATTGCTAGCATAAGCATGAAAATCCACATTAGAAAGTTAATTTTTAAAATTTAATTTATTTAATTAAATAAATTTTATTAAAAGTTGATTGTTTCAGCAGAGCCTTATAATAAAAATATTTTTTATAAAGTAAAAAATTGAATAAAGTTAATAAATTTAGAATTAAACTAAAGATAATATTTTAATAAATTTAAAAATATAAATAAATTTAAAAACTAATAATTATTTATTTTCCCTCTCTCTTAAAACGCGCATTAACTCTTCTACAAAAATTTTATCTCTAAACGCTATATGTTCCAAAAGCCAATCTTTTAAGTATTTTACCAATTTATTAGCGACAAAAGGCTGTCCTTCCTGATATCTGCTTATTTGCTTTACCACTTCGTTATAAAAATCTTTATGCATAGCTTTATGATTTTCCGCATCCGAATAATTTATAATATCCATTATTTTCTCTTCTGTCTTAAAATGATAATCGGTATAATCGATGCATCTTTTTGCCGCTTTAATAAAAGCCTCATTTTTGTTCGATTTATTATCTATAGTCGATAAATAAAGGTCGTTAATTATATTTACAAGTTCTCTATGCTGTTCGTCTATAATTTTATGCTTGGTATCGTATAGAGGACTCCATTCTATAAAAACGCCATCCTCTCTACTTTCGTTTTCTGTCTCATTAGCATTATTCTTTCTCATAAATAAAATTCTCCCTAAAGTGATATTAAAAAATTGTTCTCATACTAAATATAATAAAAATTTTAATATTTTCAACTATTTTTAAATATATAATCACGAATTTTATAAAATATACCTGCTAATATCTCTATTCTCTTCTATATCTTTCATAGCTTCTTTTATGTTCTCGGATTTAATTTTAATAAACTCTCCTTTATGTTCGTCCGCCGTAAATGAAATATCTTCAAAAACTTTTTCCATTATCGTGTAAAGTCTTCGCGCTCCTATATTTTCAACATTTGTATTTATATTATAAGCCAAATCCGAAATACTATCTAAAGCCTCTTCTTCAAACTCTATAGAAACTCCTTCGGTTTTCAATAATTCTTGATATTGTTTCGTTATGGCGTTTTTTGGATTAACTAAAATATCTTTAAAATCTTCTTTTGACAAAGCTTTTAATTCCACTCTTATCGGAAATCTTCCTTGAAGTTCGGGAATTAAATCAGAAGGTTTATTTGTATGAAACGCTCCAGCCGCTATAAATAAAATATGGTCGGTTTTCACGGGTCCGTATTTCGTATTAACCGTAGTTCCTTCGACTATTGGAAGTAAATCTCTTTGAACGCCATGCCTTGCAACATCTCCATGGTCGTTTTTATTTCCGCTCGCTATTTTGTCAATTTCATCCAAAAATATTATTCCCATATTTTCAGTTAAACTCAAAGCGTCAGAAGTTACTTTTTCCATATCAATAAGAGATTCCGAAGCCTCGCTTATTAAATATTTTTTAGCTTCTTTAACTCTTAATCTTTTATTTTTCTTATTAACGGGCATAATGCTTCCAACCATAGATTGAATCATATCGTTTTCTTCAAAACCCATTCCTGGAATTATTCCAAACATTCTATTTTGATTGCTATTAACTTTTATCTCGACATAAGTCTCGTCAAAATCTCCATTAGCGATTCTAATTTTCATCTGCTCTTTTGCTTTCTTCTTTTTTTCCGCTTCGTTTTCGGATAAATATTTATCGTCTTCTTTATCGGAGTTTAAAAGAAGTTTCACTAATCTATCCAAAGCGTTATTCGTTGCCTCTTTTTCAACTTCTTTCATCATAGCCGATTTTAAATCAAATATAGCCGCATTAACCAAATCTCTAACCATGCTTTCAACATCCCGTCCAACATAACCGACTTCCGTATATTTTGTAGCCTCAACTTTAATGAAAGGCGCTTTTACAAGTTTTGCAAGTCTCCTTGCAATTTCAGTTTTTCCCACTCCCGTAGGTCCTATTAATATTATATTTTTAGGCGCTACTTCGTCTTTTAATTCGTCAGGCAAATGTCTTCTTCTATATCTGTTTCTTAAAGCTATGGCAACCGACCTTTTAGCTTCGGTTTGTCCTATTATATATTGGTCTAAAGCCTCGACAATTTTTCTCGGCGTAAGTTCGCTTTCCAATTTTGCGTCAAATGACATTATTCTATAACCTCCAAAGAAATATTACTATTTGTGTATATGCATATATTAGAAGCTATTTCAAGCGATTTTTTAGCTATAATATCCGCAGGCAAATCTGTATTTTCCGTAAGCGCTATAGCCGCCGCTTTTGCATATTGTCCGCCGCTTCCAATAGCGAGTATATTATTATCGCTTTCTATAACATCTCCGTTTCCAGAAAGTAAAAGCATTCTCTCTTTGCTTGCCACTATAATTAAAGCCTGAAGATTTCTAAGCATTTTATCGGTTCTCCATTCTCTTGCAAGCTCCACCGCCGCTCTTGTCAAATCGCCCGAATATTCTTCAAGTCTTTTTTCAAATTTTTCAAATAAAGTGAAAGCGTCCGCAGTAGAACCAGCAAAACCCGACACTATTTTTCCGCCGAATAGTCTTCTTAATTTTACGGCGTTTGGTTTCATAACGGTTTCCCCAAGCGTAACTTGTCCATCTCCAGCTATAGCAGTAATTCCGTTTCTACTTACCGCGCAAATAGTAGTGCCTTTAAACATATACTAACCTCTATTAATATTAATTCAAAAATAATTTATATATTGTATTATATAGTTTTAATTAATGCAAATTTATATCATAATTTAAAAATAGTTTTATTATTTTAATAAATAGCAATTATAAAAATTGCAGTTATCAATTATATTTAATTGAGTATTGACATTTTTATTAAATATGTTATAATTAATCAAATTAAAAATTAGTAGAAAATTTATGCGCAATACAATACAAGCCATTAATATGTAATTGGCTGTTTTTTCATTGCAAAACTAAAGAATTATCTACTCCGATTTATTCTATAGCGGAGGTTTCACTATGATTAAATTCTTTCAAAAATCAGAAACCGACAAATATATAATAATAAAAATTCTATTTATAAAAATCACTTTCAAAAAGAAGCCTCGAAAGAATAAACCTCCAAAATCGAATATAGACGCTATAGTTTGGTGGATACCTATCAAAAGTTTGAGAGATTCGATTAGAAATATTTATTATGAATATAAAAATAATATTAATCAATCTAATAGTAGAATTGATAATTTATATCCTTTTATTGAAAATGGGTATTTAGATATTTATAAAAGATTTGATAATTCGCATACTTTTTTGGTAGATAGATTTAATTATATATATAAAAATGTTTATAACTTAAAATATCCTCAAAAATCTTGGGAAAGAGGTTGGATTGATAAATTTTATAGCGATATGGAAAATATGGATATCCAAAATTTATACTATAAACTTATTGAAAATTTAGATAATGAAAGCGTTAATGAAGTTTCTAAAATTATAGCAAGAATTCAATATAGCGTAAATCATATTAATGAAAATTATATAGATATTTACACAAAAGAGGAAATGCTGAAAATCAACGATATTCGTAAAAACTTTATTAATAATAAATTAAAGTTAGGCGATGTATATAAGTATGAAAAATATTTACTTCCAATAGATCATTTTGAAGTATCGGTTTTTTATTATAAGCATGAGATAATGAATATAAATAAAGATTATATTAAAGATAAGTCGATTATAGATGTAGGAGGCTTTATAGGAGATTCGGCTTTAATATTATCGGATTATACTAATCATAATGTATATACATTTGAACCCTCAAAACATAATTTTGAAAACATGTTGAAAACTATAAAAATTAATAATAAGAAAAACATAATAGCTATAAACAAGGGATTAGGCAAAAAGTCAAGCAAAGAAAAATTATATTTCTACGGTTCTGCAAGCACGGCTAATGAAAATAATGTAGTAAATTCTGTAAGCTCCGAATATAGCGAAGAAATAGAAATTATAACTTTGGATAATTTTGTAGCGGATAATAATTTGCTGGTAGGATTAATTAAAGTTGATATAGAAGGATTGGAACAAGACTTTTTAAAAGGAGCGGAGAAAACTATAAAAACTCAAAAACCTACATTAATTATTAGCATATATCATTCTGCAAGCGACTTTTTTAAGATAAAGCCTTTGATAGAAAATTGGAATTTAGGCTATAATTTTAAAATAGTGAAACCATTAGATGGTCAAATATTATTAGAAACTATATTAATCGCAGAGCTAAAGTAATATTTAAATATGCTTATAAAAACAAATAATTATTAAACTTAAAATTATTATATACTTTATTAATTTTAAAATATTGAAAAATATAAGGTTTATACAAAATAACCTATATTTAATTAAATGGATTTGAATAATATAAATTAATGAAAATCAGGACTGGATAAAATTATTTGGAATATATAATACGAAAAATTATTTAATATTTTATTTCTTTGAAATTATATTTGCACTAAAAATGAATGAGGAAAGGGCAATAACTTGCTTTGTGGATACCAATTAGAAAATGGAGAGATAAGTTTAGAAATAAATTTGAAAGTTAATGGCATGCATAATGTTTGGATATGATTTTATTGATTAAAATTTTCTTTTATTTATCATTGTCTATGAATAAATAGCCGTTAATTGACGATAATATAAATAAATATTTTACTTTTAACAAAAAAATAATATTTTAAATTATGAGAAAAACGGAGTTCGCTATGAGAAAAATTTTATTATATCTATTTTTTATTTTATTTTCAATCAATTCGCTTAACGCTCAAAATATTACGAGAACGAGCGAATATTCTAAAGATTGGGTTAATCGCATAAATCGAAAAACTATAGATATGCAAGGCGCTTTATACGAGGCGATTCCCGGCGGAAATTGGGTTTTGATTTCGGGCAAGTCTCCTTTTTTGCTTATAAAAGAATATAAATTTTTAGGCGCAAGGTCGGAGTCGCAGGCTTATTATTCGCATCAAAAACCTATAAGTTTATTTTTCGACAACGCTCCGAGTTTGGGAATAGTTATGGTGGAAGGATATTCGATTGAAGGCGCTAAAATAACGAGATTTTCAAAATATGTTCCGAGTTATGAGGAAAAATTGGACGCTTGGAAAGAAGATAACGCCGTTTTTATTAACGACAGATGGGTTGCAAACACAAACGCAAATTGGAGAAAATTTCCCGTGCCGCAACCCGAAGATGTAAACTGGGCGAGCGGAGATTATGCGGGCGAATTATACTAATAATTATTTTAGATTTAAATAAAATTTATAAATGCAGTATGTATTTATTATAGCGGTTATATTTTTAGTTATCGCCGTTTTATTTTTCACTACGAATAATATAACGGTTTCTTTCGATAAAGATTGGATTAATCTGATAAAATATAAAAAAGTTTACGCCGATAAAAATTTTGTTTTTCAAAAAGACGGCGAGCTTATTATAGACGGAAAAAAGAAATTGAATTTTATAAAAGCGATTTCAAATAACGCGGCGGTTTATAGCCATAGCGATTATATAAGTAAATTTATGCTCGTGTTTTCGGGCTATCCTTCGGTTAAAGTGACTTTTATGGAAGGATATATTTCGGAAAACGGAAAACTTTATTACACTTACGCTTATAAAAAATCTTATTATGACAAGCTTCATTTATGGATGCAAAAAAACGGAGTATTCGAGTCGAAAGAAGTTTGGGTTGCGAAAAAAAATATAAATTGGAAAACTTTTCCAGCTCCGATGTCGAACGATATAAATTGGGAGAAAAAAGCGCCGATTGGAGATTTGACTTAAGTAATATTTTAAAATTTTTATTAGCTTCCCTTTATTTGTAAAAAGTCTTTTTCACTTCATTTTTTTATTTTTGCGAGGTATAAAATATTATGCCTAACAAAAAATTAAAAAAAATATTTAAGCGATATTGTCGGTTAATACCGTTTAGAAAACTTCGAGATTTTAAATATATTCAATGATTTTTTCTTTAAATATTGCTAATGAAAATCAAATCCAAACGATATAGATAAAAATATATTAAGAATAAATAATATAGTGGCGTAAACCCGATATAGTAGTTTTCGAATCCGCTGAAAAATATTTAATAAAATACAGGATGTTAAATGTTATGCCGAATTATAAGATTGAGGAGATTAATGAGGAGTGAGTTATTAATAAGATTTAATACAAAACAATCCCCAAAACTGCGGAAATTAATATTATCGCTATTACGGGAACTTTTTTAATTTTTAAAAATATTGACAAAGCAAAAATAAAAATTCCAATCGGGCTTATATACTTAAAAATATTTTGAATAAAATCTATATTTCTTAATATCGAGGTTTCCGTGAGTTTTACAAAAAAAGCGTCTTTTGAAAATGTGATTACAGCCGAAGCTATCAAAGCGACCGCGCAAACTCTCAAAGCGTTCATTATTGCGTTAAATTGTTCATTGTCTTTTATTTTGTAAAAAAAATTAGATACTATCATTGTTATAAAAAATGCAGGGACAAATATTCCTAATGTCGCAAAGAAAGAGCCTAAAATTCCCGCAACTCTATAACCCACGAAAGTCGCCGAATTAATCGCTATCGGACCTGGCGTTATTTGAGAGATTGCCACTAATTTTGAAAATTCCGATGCGCTTATCCAACCGTAATTTTCCAATATTCCTAATAAAAGCGCAATTATAGCGTAGCCTCCGCCGTAAGTGAAAAGCCCCAATTTTGCGAATACATAAAATAATCTGAAATAAATCATTATAAATCCTTTTTATTTTTTATATTTTTATTTATTAAATAATAAATCCAACCGATTAAACCAGAAATTAAAAGCGTATAAATAACATTAAATTTCAAAAATACTACAAGAATAAAACTAAATATAAAAAGTATAGCGGTAAATTTATTTTTTAAAATTTCCTTTCCCATTCCGTAAGCCGAAAGTAATATTAATCCCGCTATAGCTCCTTTAATTCCCAAAAAAGCTTTATTGACATATTCTAAATTCTGAAATCTTTCAAATATCGGCGCTATTATAAGTATTATTATAAACGAAGGCATCATTACTCCAATTCCTGCCATAATTCCTCCCAATATTCCTGCAATTTTAAATCCCGTTATTAAAGAAGTATTAACAGCGATAACTCCAGGAATACTTTGAGCTAATGCAAAAACATCGATTATTTCTGATTTAGTTAAAAATTTTCTTTTATTTACAAATTCTTCTTCCATTATCGGAAGCATAGCTAAACCTCCGCCTATTGTGACTAATCCTATATAAAAGAAAGATATAAACATAGTTAAAAAAGACGCTTTCTTATTTTCGCTTTTTTCTGTTTCCATCATTTTATTTACCTTACATTACATTTATTAAAAATTATTATTAATTATAATATTGACAATTATTAATAATACTTTATAATATAATATTAAAATATTTAAATAAAGAGGTAATTAAAGAATGTTCACAGCCACATTATACGCTCAAGGCGGACAACAAGCCGCGGGAGGAAGCCCGATAGTATCTATAGGAATGATGGTAGCGATATTTGCCATATTCTATTTTTTACTAATAAGACCGCAAAAAAAACAACAACAAAAATTACAACAAAGCATAGCTAGTTTGAAAAAAGGCGATAAAATTATAGTTTCTGGCGGAATTGTAGCCGAATATGTTTCGGACAAAGAAGGCGGAAGAGTCGCTATAGTTAAAGTAGGAGAGAATACAAAAATTGAAATAATTAAATCTTCAATATCGGCAGTTGTTACGGAAGATATGTTAAATCCTCCAAAAAAAGAAGATAAAAAATCAAAAGAAGAAAAGAATCAAATAAAAGAAGATTTAGAAAAAGCTCAACAAGAAGATAAAAAAGAATAATTAAATTTAAAATTTATAGGAATAAAATATGAGTCATAATTTAAGATTAGCTTTTATAATTATAGGGCTTGCCGTTATGGGATGGTTTATCGCTCCAACGGTTAGATGGTATTTCTTTACTTCGGAAGAAAAAAAAGAAGAGAGCAATTTATCTCTGGACGATATGATAACCGAAGGATATACGAAAGAACAAATAGATAAAGTTCAATCATATAAAAGATTAAGAAACGAATCGGTTAATATGGGATTGGATTTGCAAGGCGGAATAAGAATAGTTTTGCAGGCAGATTTTGAAGAATATGCAAGCAGACTTGAAAGAAATGTTTCTTCTTTAAGCGCCGAAGAGAAAAACGAGGCTATGGACAGACTCATATCGAGGTTAAGAGGAAGAATAGACCAATTTGGAGTTAGCGAAGTTGGAATAAGAAAGCAAGGCGAAGATAGAGTAGTAGTCGAACTTCCAGGAGCGCGTGACCCTGACAGAATAAAGAGCGTTGTTTTAAGTCAAGGCGCTTTAACTTTTAATTTGGTTGATGAACAAGCTACGGCTTTAATAAATAGCAACGATATGGTTATGGGCGTTTTTACTAATTTTGAAAAAGTTCCCGAATATGGAAAACAATTATATTTTTATAGCGAAAAAGACGATTTCGGAAGAAGAGTTAGAGGCGCTCCCGTTATAATAAATAAAGAGCCTTCACTTGAAGGAAGCTCATTAATCGATGCGAGCGTTACGGGAGGAGAATTTGGCGAGGCAAATGTTTCTTTTGAACTTAATAACGAAGGTTCTACTCAATTCGCTTTAGTAACTGCTCAAAATGTTAATAGAATGCTTGCTATAGTTTTGGACGATAAAGTTATAAGCGCTCCAAATATAAATCAAGAAATTAGAGGCGGAAGAGGAGTTATTACGGGAAGATTTACAATCGAAGAAGCTCAAGATTTGGCAAGAATATTAAAAGAAGGAGCTTTGCCTTTAAATGTTACAGTTATAGAGGAGGCGGTTGTTGGGCAGTCAATAGGAGCGGATTCTGTTAAAGCGGGAACTACGGCTTTATTTATGGCTTTTATATTAGTGGCTTTATTTATGATAGCGACTTATAGACTTTCGGGAATTCTTGCTACGATTGCAATGCTTATAAATATTGTTCTCGTTATAGCGGTTTTATCGCCTTTAAGATTTACTCTAACATTGCCTGGAATTGCGGGATTAATCCTAACTATGGGCATGGCGGTTGATGCGAATATAATTATTTTTGAAAGAATAAAAGAAGAATTAAAAATAAAATCAAATATTGCAGACGCCATTATTTCAGGTTATGATAGAGCTTTTGCCACTATATTTGACTCGAATATAACAACAATAATAGTGGCTTTAATACTTTGGATATTTGGAAGCGGTCCCGTTCAGAGTTTTGCGATTACATTATTCTTCGGTATTTTGATAAATCTATTTACGGCGGTATTTATAACAAGATATATTTACGAAGAAATTATAAGAGCAAAACTTGTAAAAAAAGCGGGTTTCTTCTTTATTTGATATTTTAAATTTAATAAGGATTTATAAATGAGCAATAACGACACTAAAGAAAAAAAAGAAAATATTATAACAAAAAATAAAATTCCGTTCGTAAAATTTATGCCTATTGCGGCGGTAATATCGACTATAGTTTTTATAGCTTCAGTTTTTATATTCGTTCAAAAAATTAAAAGCGATAATTTTAATTTAAGTATAGATTTTGCAGGCGGAGTAGAATTAAATGTAAAAATTGATAATCCTCAAGTTATAAATATTGCCGAAATAAGAGCTTTGTATTCTCATTTTGGCGAAGAGACAATTAATATACAGGAACTTGAAGGCGAAGAAAATATAAATTCATTTCTTTTAAGATTTAGAGGTTCAAACGAAGAATCAGAAAGAGCTATGAAAGTTCTTTACGATAAATACGGAGAGGATAAAGTTTCATTAATTGGAAGCAATATTATAAGCGGAGTAGTTTCCGCCGATAATTTGAAATTGGCTTTTATACTTATAATAATTTCTTGGATAATAATAATGATTTATATAGCGATAAGATTTAATCATCGTTACGCTTTGCCAGCGATTATAACTCTTATACATAATGTGGTTATAGTTTTTGGAATTTTGCTTTTCTTAAATAAAGAATTTTCTGTTTTGGTTTTATCTTCGATTTTAACTCTAATCGGTTATACTATTAACGATATAATAGTAGTATTCGATAGAATTAGAGAGAATGCCGATATCAATAAACCTTTTAAAGATATAGTTAATTTAAGTTTAAACAGCGTAGTCGGAAGAACTATAATGACAGGAATATCGACTTTGCTTGCCGCAGCTTCTATAATGATTTGGGGGGGGCCTATACTTTATGATTTTGCATTTACTTTCTTTTGCGGAGTAGTTATAGGAACTTATGCGAGCAATTTTATAGCAAGCGGGCTTTTAATATTATTTATGAAAGGTAAAAAATAAATTAGACAAATTATACACGCAAATATAATTTAAAAATTATTATTTATAAAACGCTAAAATTCTATTTATTGAATTTTTCTTAATTTATATTTATACTAATTTTATAATATAATCAGAGAATTAAAATGCAAGAATATAAAACCTTAAAAATAGAAAATATTTATAATATTGACGATATAAACAAAGCTTTACCTTTATTAAGTTCTTCAGGCATAGATACTCTTACGGATAAAACTAACATCATACTTAATTTTGACACCGTAGATATTAAATTGCTTGAAAATATAAAATATAATCCTTTAATACAAAAGACAATAGAAGAATTATATAAAATTCGTTCTTTTTCAAGTTCTAACGGTAAAATTGTTTTTAAAAGTTTTAATAAAGATAAGAGAGTAAAAAATAAAAAAGAAAATAGTAAAAAAAGATTAGCTTACGAATATTATAAAAAAGAATTTTCAAAAACAAATAACGAATTAAATAAAAAATTTATAAATAAAATTCATTGCTCCGATTCTTTGGATATTATAAAAAAATTTCCAGATAATTGCATCGATATAGTATTAACTTCGCCTCCTTATAATTTTGGCATAAATTACGAGAATACAAACGATGTAAATATTTGGGAAGATTATTTTAATAAATTATTTAATATTTTTAGAGAATGCGTTAGAGTTTTGAAAGATAGCGGAAGAATTATTATAAATGTTCAGCCTATGTTTTCGGATTATATTCCAACGCATCATTTAATAAGTAATTTTTTCTTAAAAGAGGGCTTGATTTGGAAAGGGGAGATAATTTGGGAAAAGAATAATTATAATTGTAAATATTGCACTTGGGGAAGTTGGAAAAGTCCTTCTTCGCCTTATTTAAAATATTCTTGGGAGTTTGTAGAAATATTTTGCAAAAATTCTTTAAAAAAAGAAGGCGATAAAAATAATATAGACATAGATTCTGAAGAGTTTAAAAAATGGGTTTACGGAAAATGGAGTATAGCGCCAGAAAGAAACATGAAAAAATATAAACATGATGCTATGTTTCCTGAAGAATTAGTTAAAAGATTGCTTAAATTATTTTCTTACAAAAACGATATTGTTCTTGACCCTTTTAATGGAGCGGGAACGACTACGAAAGTAGCCAAACAATTAAATAGAAAATTTATAGGAATTGATATATCGGAAGAATATTGTAAAACCGCAGAAGATAGATTAAACGACTACTTTAATATATCTAAAAAAGAAAAAGATTTATTCAATTCATAGGAAAAATAAAATATGTATTCTGTAAAAGATATTATACAAGATTATAATAGCGTAGTTAAAGTTATAGATAAAGACGCTTCCAAACAAAATAGTAGAGCTTATGGCGGAGTTATAAGAAGCGTTAAAGGAAAATTGCAAGAACATATAACCGAAGAAATTATAAAAATAGCTTGGAATAATTTAAATGGAAATCAAAATAGGTTAGAAATTAATTCGGAGAAAATTAAACTTCCTATAAAAGAAAGTTATATAAAAAATATTAAAAACGAAGAAGTTAGAAAATATATAACGAATAATAAAAAATATTATTATTACGGTTTAAGCGTAGATAAACATGTTTTTATAGATAATAAATTTGTTATTGGAATAGAATGCAAAGCCTACACTGAAAATGCTATGATAAAAAGAATTTTAATAGATTTTCATTTGCTAAAAACTATTTTTCCAAATATATCTTGTTATTTATTTCAATTAGAAAGTCAATTAGGCGGAGATTATTCAGAGTTGCCAGAAACTATATACGGCTCAAAATCGACTCACTCAATAATGAGTTATTTTGAAGATGTAGATTTGAATATAATAACTCTTTTAAAAGGCGAAAGAAATATTAATAAGCCTATACACAAAAATTTTAAACCTTTAGAAGAAAATATTTTAAATAAAACAATTAAATTAATGGAAAACGAATTAAAAAAGTATTTATAATTATTTTTTAATTATATTTTTCAAGTATAATAAAATTCAAATTACTAATTAATTAAAATATCTAAATAAAGTCGTATTTTGCTATTGACTCTGGAGTTAACTCCAATGTTATAATAATATTAAATTAATTATATTTAACGATTTTATAATTTGACTAAATTCCTCATTTAAGTTATAATTTGTTAGAATATTAAAACAATTAAAAAGAGAGGTTTTATAATGAAATTAATAAATTCAAATAAAAATGTTTATCAATTATGCAAAGAATATCCCGAAATTAAAAATATATTGACGGATTTGGGTTTTGACGCCATAAAAAATCCCGTTATGTTTAATACTGTTGCAAAAGTAGTGACTATAGATAAAGCTTCAAAAATAAAAAATATTGACATGAAAGAAATTATAAAAAAGTTTGAAGAGAAAGGATTTATTTTTGAAAATGATAAAAATAGCAATAGAAATGCAATATTAAAAAATTTTATAACTCGACTTCATAATGGAGAAAATATAGAAAATATTAAAAAAGAATTTGCAGAAAAATTAAACAAAGTTTCGGCTTTAGAAATCCATAACGCTATGCATGAACTTGTAGAATCGGGAATGGCTATAGACGAAGCTAAAAAATTCTTTTATATAAGGTCTTTGATTTTGCAAAATGCAATAGACAACAAAGATATAAATCAAAATTATAAAAATAATTATATTGCAATCGAAGAGTTTAAAAAAGAAAATAGAGATATAGAAAAATCGATTGAAAATATAATTGATTTGAAAGATATAAGTTTATGCAAAGATTTTTACGATAAACTTAATAATCATTATATAAAAAAAGAATCTATATTTTTTACAATGTTAAATAAATACGGAAATTTTGAACCTTCAAAAGTAATGACTAAAGTCGATAAAGATATTCTTGAAGAATTAAAAAATATTATTTTTGACAACTCTGATAAAATTTTTGAAAAACTTAAAGATTTGAAAAATAAAATTTACGATATGATTTTTAAAGAAGAAAATATTTTAATTCCGCTTATTATAGCTAATTTGTCTAAAGAAGATTTTGAAGAGATTAAATAAGAATATGGAAAATCATAAATAGTTATTTTATATTATTTACCATTTAAATTTGATTTTTTATATTTTAGTAGTAAAATTAACTGATAAAAACCTAATTGGAGATAATATTATGCGAAAAATAATAAATTTTAATACGAATTGGAAATTTTCTAAAGAGTGGAACGACAATATAAAAAATGAATTTCTTAAAGGCGAAAATATAACTTTGCCTCATACGGTTAATGAAATTCCTTTGCATTATTTTGACGAATCTGACACTTGGCTTATTTCGGGCTATCAAAATATTTTTAATTACGACAAAGCGAAATTGAAAGATAAAAGAATACTTATAAATTTTGAAGGAGCTATGGCGGCTGCGGAATTATTTATAAACGGAAAAAGTTTCGGCGAACATAAAGGAGGATATTTGCCTTTTATACATGATATTACGGAAGCCTTAAAAGACGGAGAAAATATTATAGCCGTAAAATTAGACAGCAGAGAGAGAGAAGATACACCGCCTTTTGGAAATGAAATAGATTATTTATGCTATGGCGGAATATATAGAGAAGTTCAAATAATAATAGCGGATAATATTTCGATAGAAAAAACGATGCTCACGGCTTTATCAAATCAAAAGGTAACGGGAAAAATCAGAATAAGAAATTCAAAAAAACAAATTTCAAAAGAAACTTTATATTTTAATTTGTATAATAGAGAATATAAAATATGCGAAATAAAAAAAGAGATTCAATTAAAAGACGAATTATTTACCGACATAAATATTGATTGGAATATAGAATCCGACAGAATAGAATTATGGGATATTGATAATCCTAGACTTTATAGACTCGATATAAGTTTAGAAAATAAAGATTCTGTTTCTTTAAATATAGGATTTAGAGATATTAAAATAACAGAAAACGGATTTTTCTTAAATGATAAAAGAATTAAATTAAGAGGATTAAACAGACATCAAAGTTTTCCTTATGTTGGATACGCTATGCCCGAAAGAATTCAAAAAAGAGATGCCGATATTCTAAAATTTGATTTGGGATTAAATATAGTTCGCTCTTCACATTATCCGCCTTCAAGACATTTTTTAGACAGATGCGATGAAATAGGTTTATTAGTTTTTGAAGAAATTCCCGGATGGCAGCATATAGGAGATAAAAATTGGCAAAAAATTTCTATAGAAAATGTTAAAGATATGATAGAAAGAGATTTTCATCATACTTCAATAATTATGTGGGGCGTGAGAATCAATGAGAGTCAAGATAATCATAGTTTTTATAAAGAAACAAATAGAGTCGCTCATAAATTAGATAAAACAAGACCAACAGGCGGAGTTAGATATGTAATTGGAAGCGAGTTTCTTGAAGATGTTTTTACCGTTAATGATTTTAATTATGACGGAAAAGAGACGCCGATTAAAGCGCAAAAATTTATAACTAAATTAAATAAAAATGTTCCTTATATGATTACCGAATATAACGGACATATGTTTCCTACTAAAATGCATGACAACGAAGAAAGATTAGCTGAACATACAAAAAGACATTACGAGGTTGTCAATGCAATAGCTATTGACAATCATATTGCGGGCGGAACGGGTTGGTGCGCTTTCGATTATCATACGCATTATGATTTTGGTTCTGGAGATAGAATATGTTATCATGGCGTTTACGATATGTTTAGAAATCCAAAATTTGCATCAACAGTTTATTCTTCTCAAATGGATACAGATAAAAAAATAATATTAGAACCGATAACGATATATGCAAGAGGCGAGCGTGCGATTGGCGGAATTACTCCTTTAATGATTTCCACAAATTGCGATTATGTAGAAGTTTATTTTAAAGATATTATGATTGCAAAAGAATATCCCGCTACAAATAAATATCAAGGATTAAAACATCCTCCGATTATTATTAATATAGAGCAGAATATTCCTGGCGTAAGTTCTATGAATTGGGAAGATTTAAAAGTAATAGGTTATATAAACGGCAAAGCTGAAATTGAAAGAAAATATTTGAAAAATCCTACTTTCAAAGAATTTCAAATATTTTCTGACGATAAAGAAATTAATTCTATAAACGAAGGCGCGGCTTGGGATTCTACAAGAATAACTATAAAAGCGGTTGATTCTGCAGGAAATAGACTGCCTTATATTAACGAAGCTATTAATATAGAAGTGAAAGGAGCGGGAGAATTGATAGGAAATGATAATCCCGTTTTGGAAGGCGGATATTATTCTTTTTGGGTAAAAACGAACACTAAAAAAGGAATTATAAAAATAACCGTTTCAAATAAGAGAGTTGAAAGTAAGAGTATAGAGATAAAGGTAAAATAAAAAATCAAATAAAACCGCATACAAAGTTAATCGTATGCGGTAAATAATTTTTATTATTCCAAAACGACTATAGCGTTAGGTTCTTTTATTCTTGGTAAAACGGTTTCCATTATTCTAAAGCTATGATTTAAATCTTTCTGTTCCAAATAAGCCGTTGCCATATCTATTCCGATAGCTAAATCTATATATTGAGGTTCGGCGCAAATTACGGCGGATTTTTTATCTTTAATAACCGAAACATTGAATAAATTTCCAATCATACTTGAAATTCTTTGAGCTTCCGTCATTCCCGTTCCTTGCTGAATTCTTTGCAAATCGAAATATAAACCTCTGCTTAAACATAAGGTTATTTTTCCTACAATGCCTTTTTCTGTAATCATATTAATAGCTTTAACTATATCTTTATAAGGATTTTCTCCAGCTCCCCAATCGCTTAATTTTAATTTTTGAGTTCCTTTAGCGTTTAATATTCCTTCAACGCTTAAAAATTCGTTTCCGTAAAATATTAGATTGTCTTCTATATTTGCCAAATTCTGAGCGGCGGAAGATACTACCGATAAATCTAAAGGTAATTTATTTTTTTCATTATTTTCAATATCTCTCCATAAAAGAGTAAAATCCTCGTATAATTGAGGAAGTTCTACAGATTTTCTGCCCGAAGTTTTAACTATTCCTTTTTCAAATACTTCTTCTCTATTATTTTTATCGTATTGAACGCTTATAGTTCCCGAGCCTAAAGGTCCGTAAATATTTAAAAATCTTCTTCCGATTAAAGTTCTGCTTGCCGTTTCTATAACGGTTTTATCAATATTTCTCCAAAAATCATTTTCAAAAGGCGAACTTTCTCTTGCCAAATAATCCATAAATGCCTCCTTATTTATTTTTTAAGCTTCCAACAGTAAGTCCCGATAATTCAGGTTCTTTTATTCCAAGCTCTTCCATTAACTCTTTAACTTCTAATTCTCCCGATTCAAAATGTTCCGCTTCTTTAGGGTCCAAATGTCTCAAAAGAGCCATTAACTCTCCAACATGCGCTTTTTCTTCGTCTCTTATATCGCTTAAAACCGCTTTTGCAACTGCATCGTCTGTAGCCATAACATGAGCGTCATATAAATAAATCGCTTCCAACTCTCCCGCTATATCTAATCTTATAGCTTGAATCAACTCTTCCTTACTTACCTTTCTTTGAACATTAGCGTTAAAAGGATTTGCAAAACTTGGCATATATACCTCCAAAATAAATAGTTTGTTATAATAATATTAACTTACTATATAAATTGAATAAAGTCAATATAAAGATTTTAGAATTTTAATTAGTTTAAATCTTCACATTTTAATATTATTCTGCAAATTATAAAGATAAAGCAAATTATCTAAAAGCATTGCAACCGTAACGCTTCCCACACCGTTTGGAGTGGGAGTTATAAAAGAAGATAATTTTGAAACTTCGTCAAATTTTACATCGCCTTTTATAGAACCGTCTTCAAAAACATTTATTCCAATATCTATAACAATAGCGCCTTCTTTAATATATTCTTCGGTTATAAACTCCGATTTTCCGATAGACACGCATAATATATCAGCTTTCTTGCAAATCTCTTTTAAATTTTTTGTTTTTGAATGAGTTATTGTAACCGTTGCCGATTCTTGAAGAAGTAAATGAGCTAAAGGTTTTCCAACTATATCGCTTCTTCCAACGACTACGGCGTTAGCTCCTTCAATTTTTATTTTAGTTTTTTTAAGTAAAGCCATTACGCTTTTAACCGTGCATGGAATAAGTTTGCTTTCTCCCAAAAATATTCTTCCTAAACTTATATTTGATATTGCATCGACATCTTTATCTGGCGAGATTGTTTCGTAAACTTTCTTTTTATCTATATGTTTAGGCAAAGGCGCTTGAATCATTATTCCGTTGGTTTCTTTTTCTTCGTTTAGATATTCTATTAAAGTTAAAAAATCTTTTTCGCTTGTGTTTGCGTTAAGATTATGAAGCGCTCCAATCATTCCCGCGTTTTCTGCGGATTTTTTAGCTCTATTAAAATATATTTCAGTAGATTTATCATTTTCAAAATATATAAAATCTATTCTTGGTTTTTTATCGAGCAAAGCGACTTTCGATTTTATATTTTCTTTTATTTCTTTAGATAATTCTCTTCCGTCAAGTATCATTTATAAAACTCCGAAAAATTATTAAAATATTTTATAATTAATATTATAAAATACAAGTATAAACTGATATACTGAAACGCCTCACACTGTTTGCCTGATGGCTCGGCTCTCAATGACTACATGAATTAAAATTTTATTATTTTATATATATTTCTATAAAAATTAAAATTTATCAATACAAAAACCGATATTTTAGCATAAGGAAAGTCAAAAATTATAAATTTTCTACTTGACTTTTTAAAAAGTTTGTTCTATTATGGATAGAAAGACTTGCTATTTGTAATTTGTAAGCTGGAGTATATAAAGTAAAAGCGGAAGATTTGAAAGTAAAAATTTTTTAGCGAAAATTGGGACAGAAACTTTGAGTGGAAAAAAAATTAGGACTTAAATTCTATCTTTTTATAAAAAAGTAGAGAATAAATAATTATGAATTATCGTTATTATAAATTTATAAAATGTCCCTACTCCAAAAAATTTCATAGTAATGTCAATTTTCAATTAGGCTTTTAAGTTTATTTTCTTTTGTGGAAAATTATTGGAGGATAAACTCTATTAATTTAATAAATTTTTTAATATTATATTTTAAGTAAGAATTGGTATAACTAATTCAAAAAATTTAAAATAAATATAGGCTCGCAACCTTTGGACATGTCCAAAGTAAAATTTCTATAATAATATTATGTGTAGTATTATTTTTTTTGTATTCGTGTTAATGTATAAATAATTCTATAGGTTCTGGAAATGACGGAAATGTAAACATATAAACTAATATAATTAAACCAACTTTCAGATACTATTCAGCTGCTATAAATAAAACGCTTCTTACTATTAAATCTTATGTAACTGTAAACGGCGAAACAAAATTAATCGTAAAATGTAATACTGATAAAACTTATATATCAGATTTAACAATTACCGATACCAATACAATAGAAGCAAACAAAATAAAACCGGAAGATTTTGTTTACAATGTAAGCTCTGGTAAGTTGGAATTGAAATCAATATGTATTGATAAAGTGAAAAAATACTATACTTCAAACGCTTCAGTTATAATAGAATTATTTACATTAGTGGCCACTGATGGAAGCGGTGGCAAATTTTTCACTGTCGATATTGATTTGGTAAAAACTAAAACTCTCGTAAAGAAGACCGATATTGTATAGTTCCCAAAAAATAATTGGACTGGTAGAGTGCTTATAATGAGAAAAAATGTTTGGACTATTTTGGGCGAAACTACAGAATATACAACTTTAAAAATATTCAATGGAAATAAACAAGGTGTTGATGCTAACAACTTGAAATTAGCAGATTTGGATGAGCAAGAAAAAATTATTAAACCAATAAAGAATAGTGCAAAGTTGATAGAAAAAGGCTATTTTATGGATGTGACATTAAAAGAAAAGAAACTTTCTTCCAATAGCAAGTCAGCTATAGTAAATTTGAATTTTACTATGTTTGCAAAATTTGAAGTGTCGGGACGGAAATAATACTTACAGCTTAACATTTGTAGCGGGAGATAACGATAGTGCTACAGAAGTTTATAAGGAGTAAGATTACATTGTTGTTTGGTTAGAAAAATATAAAATCATTTCATGTCGAAAGATTATTTCGTCATGGTTCTTTTGTTTGTTTAAGTTTTTTAAAGTTTTTTTATTTCTATTAAAAAAGCAAAAATTTTGTATGGATTAATTCAGGTTAAAGCCCACTTTCAGTGGAGTAGTAAAAACTGCCGATGCTTACTTAAATAAAATTTAAAAAAATAAATATAAGCCTTAATCATTAGACTTTAAGTTTAAACTGTTAATGTTTTTTGTCCACTTTTTTCACCGAATGTGCTCAGAGCAACAAAAAGTGGTAATTTTTTGTATCTACCCGATTTAGCGTTGATATCAAAAAAGTAAAAATTTTTTGTTCACTTTTTTAAAAGCAATAAGTTTTTTAATGGATTGCTTCAATAATAGCTTCGCAATGACAAAATAGAATTAAATAAAATAAAACTCAATAAAAAAGGCTTACATTTTTATGCAAACCTTTAATTTTTTCTAAATTCTTAAATTATTATAATAAATCTTATTCTTTAATAAACTTCTTAAAATTCGCAACTTTCTCTTTTGCAACCGAAACTCTTTTATCTTTACTTTCTTTAACGCAAACCTCAAAATAAAATTTAATTTTAGGCTCAGTTCCCGAAGGGCGAATCGTAATTTTCGTATTATCTTTAAGTATATATTGAAGAACATTCGATTTTGGAAGAGTTATATCTTTTATCTTTTTTCCATCGTTTCCGTAAACTTCTTTTTTCTCATAATCGCTTATATGAATAACTTCGACTCCCGAAATTTCTTTTGGCATATTATTTCTATAATAAGTCATCATATCTTCTATAGCTTTCGCTCCGTCAGCGCCTTTTTTGGTTATCGAAATTGTCTCTTCGTAAAAATATCCGTATTTTTCGTAAATGCTTTCCAAATAATCGACTAAAGTAATATCGTTGTCTTTACAATAAGCTAAAATTTCTGCAAAAATTAAACATGCGCTTACTCCGTCTTTATCTCTCACATTTCCGTTTATGCAATATCCAAAACTTTCTTCAAATCCGAATAAATAATTTCCGTCTTTTTCTCTTTCGATAATGTCGGCAATCCATTTGAAACCCGTTAAAACATCGAAAATTTTTACATTATTGGCATTTGCTATCGACTTTGCAAGTTCGGTTGTCACTATAGTTTTTACTACGAAAGGATTTTTAATATTTTTTTTATTCGTTATTAAATAATGTAAAATTATTGAGCCTATTTGATTTCCCGTAAGATAAATATAATTTTTATCTCTATCAAGCAAAGCGCAGCCCATTCTGTCGCAATCTGGGTCCGTTCCCATTACAAGTTCCGCTCCAATTTCTTTTGCTTTATCAACAGCCATTTTTAAAGCTTCAGGATTTTCAGGATTTGGCGATTCTACAGTCGGAAAATTTCCATTTGGCGGTTGAACGGTTTCTAAAGTCGTTATATTTGTAAATCCCGCCTTTTTTAAAGCCATAGGAACCATTTTATAACCCGAACCATGAATCGGAGTATAAACTATTTTTATATCGTTATGTTTTTTTATAATATCGGGATTGACAAGATAGCCCATTAAATCATTCATATATTTATCTTCAATATCTTTGCCAATCAAACTTACTTTTGAATTATCGCCCATTTTTACTTCTTCGGGTTTAACTTTCAAAACTTCGTCTATTATATTTTTATCATGCGGAGGAATCACTTGAGCGCCGTCAGTCCAATAAACTTTATAACCGTTATATTCTTTCGGATTATGGCTTGCAGTCACAACAATTCCCGCAATGCATCCTAAACTTCTAACCGCGTAAGACAAAAGAGAAATCGGATGAATATCGTCATACAAATAAACTTTTATTCCGTTTGAAGAGAGTATTTCCGCAGCCGTTTTTGAAAATATATCCGAATTATTTCTTGAATCGTATCCAATGGCGACTTTAAAACTCTCGCCGTTTTGTTTTAAAATATAATTTGCCAAGCCTTGAGTCGCTTTTCCGACAGTATATTTATTCATTCTATTTGAGCCGACTCCCATTATTCCTCTAAGTCCGCCCGTTCCAAATTCCAAATCTCTATAAAATGCATCCGTTAATTCTTTTTCGTTTTTTGAATCAATCAAATCTCTTATTTCTTTTTTAGTTTCTTCGTCATAAGCGCCGTTAAGCCATGAATTTATTCTCTCTTCTACGATTTTTTCCATTTTTTAAATCTACCTTTAATAAATAAAAATTTCTTTAATAGTTATTATATTATACAAAGAGGATATAATCAAGCGAATAAATTAATTCCATGAAAACAACAAAAGAATAAAGATTTTTTGGGTTATGTATTTAACATTTTTAATTATATATTTTATCGTTCCTCTAATACTTCAAAATTATATGGGAAATAATGAAATGTTTTTGATTTATAAAAGAAGTATTATGATTATTTTAGCTTTGGTATTTATATCTCTATCTATATTATCAATAGCATTAAATAATGAAGAAAGCAAATTCTTTGGCATATTATTAGTTATTAATAATATTTGTAAATATATTTGTATAGGTTTAATAGCGCTACTTTTTATTATTCTTAAAAATAATGATAAAAATAGCGGAGGAAATCAAAGGCGGAGATTTAGATGCACAAAATGTGGAGAAGTTAGATACAGCACAACGGGATTTTTTATAAAAACATCTGGTTGTCCAAGAGGTAGAGAGCATAATTTTATAAAAGAATAAATATAAATGGATATTAAATTTAAATTTTAATAAATAATTTTTTAAGGAGACTTAATTATGGCTACTAATAAATACAAATGCACAAAATGTGGAAATACTACTTGGAGTAGTGAGCGACCTTTAAATGGGACATGCTCTAAAGGAGGAGGACATACTTGGTGGAAAAGACCAGCTAATGCAAAATCTGTTCTTTGGAGATGCGTAAAGTGCGGAAATAATACCCATGCTATCGACCGTCCTTTGAAAGTTAATTGTTCCAAAGGCGGCTGGCATAGTTGGAGAAAAAATTAAAAAATAAATATTTAGCCGAAAGGCGAAGGAGAAATTAAAATGGCAAATTTTTATTGTGAATACTGCGGACAATTATTTTCAAGCGTTGCTTCATTGACTAATTATAATTGTCAAAGGCATCCAGATGGAAACGGCAAAGGCAAACATAAGCTTTATGAAGGAAGCGAAAAATCCCAATATACTTGTAAATATTGTGGGCAAAAATATTCGAGTATATCTTCATTAACTAATTATAATTGTCAGAGGCATCCAAACGGAAATGGCAAAGGCAGACATGCGTCAGCATTATAACTTAAGGAGGTTAAATGGAATATAATTATAACATAGAAGAATTAAAAAAGACTTGGGATTTCTATGATAATGAATCTAAAGAGATTA
>ERZ1673700.923-NODE-923-length-33009-cov-6.546580_pt1 | contig 33009 bp, 24 predicted proteins | sample MGYA00580230_ERZ1673700 | MGnify/ENA primary metagenome ERZ1673700 (study PRJEB41218, sample SAMN15661782) | gut metagenome | host: Homo sapiens | place: Canada: London | collected 2015-08-20/2019-03-30 | study: EMG produced TPA metagenomics assembly of...
TCAACACCCAGCGCACCACCCGCCGCAAGCTGCCCTTCGGCGTGTGCCAGATCGGCAAGTCCTTCCGCAACGAAATCACCCCCGGCAACTTCATTTTCCGTGTCCGGGAGTTTGAACAGATGGAGCTGGAGTTCTTCTGCAAGCCCGGAACCGACCTGGAGTGGTTCCAGTATTGGCGGACCTTCTGCCACAACTGGCTGCTGGGCATCGGCCTGAAGGACGAGAACCTGCGCCTGCGGGACCACGATCCCGAGGAGCTGTGCTTCTACTCCAAGGCCACCACGGACTTCGAGTTCCTGTTCCCCTTCGGCTGGGGCGAGCTGTGGGGCGTGGCGGACCGCACCGACTATGACCTGACCCAACATCAGAACACCTCCGGCAAGGACCTGACCTATTTTGACCCCGAGACCAACCAGCGGTACATCCCCTATGTGGTGGAGCCGTCTCTGGGCGTGGAACGCAGCGTTCTGGCGGTGCTGTGCGATGCCTATGACGAGGAGGTGGTGGGCCAGGATAAAAACGGCAAGGACGATGTTCGCGTGGTGCTGCACCTGCACCCGGCTCTGGCCCCCTATAAGGCTGCCATCCTGCCCCTGAGCAAGAAGCTGTCCGAGCCCGCCATGGAGATCTACAACGATCTGTGCAAGGACTTTATGCTGGACTTCGACGAAACCGGCTCCATCGGCAAGCGCTATCGCCGGGAGGACGAGATCGGCACCCCCTTCTGCATTACCGTGGACTTTGATACCGTAGGCGACGGCGAAAACCCCGGCGACCGGTGCGTCACCGTCCGTGAGCGGGACACCATGGAGCAGGTGCGCATTCCCATCAGTGAGCTGAAGGCGTATCTCACCGAGAAACTGACGTATTGATTATGCGGTGGGTTCCGGCGCACCTGCTCCATAATCCGCCGCGCAGCGGCGTGTAAGCATTTTGGCTCAGCCAAAATCTTACGTTGGGGCGGATTCATTCCGCGCCAACAAGAATCAGATCGGGGTCCCTGCGCAGCCCCGCTGCGTGGGGTGCAGGTGCGCATCCCCATCAGTGAGCTGAAGGCGTACCTGACCGAGAAACTGGCGTATTGATTATGAACTTGAAAAAACAACTGGCCGCAGGCGGCGCCCTGTTGGCTGTCACCGCTGCCGCCTGCCTGAAGCTGGCCCAATGGGCCGGCAGGCAGATCGAAAAGCGGCAGCGGAAAAAGTGATCTGCCGCGCTCTCCGGCCGGCAGAGAAAAATAAGAACGGCTATCCCGCCGTTCTTATTTTTCATTTCCCGGGAGCGAAAAATTTTGCCCCGGGAGCAACAGGGGAATTGACATTTTCTCCCGTAGAGGTTATCATTATAGTACACGGCACAAGCACAAAAAATAGTTTTTTGTATATACAACAAAACCAAGGAGGCAATCATATGATCTCTATGGAAATGCTCCAGGACGCCCGCCGGGTGCTCTCTCCCGTCATCAATCAGACTCCCGTGCTGCACGCTCCGGGCCTGGTGCCGGACTGCAGCTTCTATCTGAAGGCCGACTGCCTGCAAAAGACCGGCGCCTTCAAGCTGCGGGGCGCATACTATAAGATCGCCACCCTGTCCGACCAGGAGAAGCGCCGGGGCGTCATCGCCTGCTCCGCGGGCAACCATGCCCAGGGCGTGGGCTTTGCCTCCCGGGATATGCACATCCCCGCCACCATCTGCATCCCTGCCGCCGCCCCCATTTCCAAGATCCAGGCCACCCGCAGCTACGGGGCCAATGTGGTGCTGGTGGACGGCGTGTATGACGATGCCTATGCCGAGGCTGTGCGCCTGCGGGATGAGCAGGGGCTGACGTTTATTCATCCCTTTGACGACTATCGGGTCATGGCCGGACAGGGCACCATCGGCCTGGAGATTCTGGAGCAGCTGCCGGATGTGGACGTGATCCTGGTACCCATCGGCGGCGGCGGGCTTATTTCGGGCCTGGCCTATGCCGTGAAGCATCTGAAGCCCTCCTGCCAGGTCATCGGCGTGCAGGCCGCCGGAGCCGCCAGCATGGTGGACTCCCTGGAGGCCGGACACATTCTGACCCTGCCCAGCGTCCACACCATCGCCGACGGCATCCAGGTCAAGACCCCCGGCGACCTGACCTTCGACATGTGCCGCCAGTATGTGGACAAGGTGGTCACCGTCAGCGAGACGGAAATCGCCGGGGCCATTCTCTCTGTGCTGGAAAAGCAGAAGCTGGTGTCTGAGGGCGCCGGAGCCGTGGGTATCGCCGCAGCCATGTACGGCAAGGTAGACCTGCGGGGCAAGACCGTGTGCGCCCTGCTGTCCGGCGGCAACGTAGACGTGACCATGCTGGAGCGCATCATCACCCGGGGGCTGGCCAAGGCCGGGCGCACCGCCAACTTCGCCACCGTTCTGCCCGACCAGCCCAAAACCCTGGCCACCTTGTTGAACATCGTGTCCGATATGGGCGTCAATGTGCTGGAGGTAAACCACGAGCGGGGCAATCTGAAGGCTCCCGTGGGCTCCTGTGTGGTCCACCTGCTGGTGGAGACCCGGGACGCCGCCCATGTGCAGGAGATGTACGAGGCGCTGCGGGCCCAGGGTTACCCCATTATAGAGCGGTAAAGCAAACGTATAAAAAACGGGACGCGGCGTCCCTGCTGATAAGACAGTAAAATTCAAATTTCCTGGAACAGGCATGATCTCGGTCATGCCTGTTCCGCTTTTAGCAGCTCATCCGTGGGAATGCAGCCCACAAGGTCGTACTCGATAGCCTGTGCACAATGGCAGGCAGACGAAAAATGGGAAACAAACGGCAGACAGAGAAAAAGCAGCCACAAGTACGATAGCACGGCGGCTATATCGCTCATGGCTGCTTTTCACATTGCGGAGAATTTTTACGCTTCGGAAATCTCACACGGGGGTAGATAGCTCTGTTTCTCATGGCCGGCGATCTGCCAGAAGGGCATATCCTGTACAGCCGTCGCGGCAGCGTTTCCGGCCTTGACTATGCTCTGATGCTTGCCGATGGCCTTAATGTCCTGATACAGCTGCTCCGATACTTCCGGGTCAGCGGAGCTCTTGAACACAAAGTCAATGTCCGAGCGCTTCAAATCGGACACGTTATGGACTACCCACGTCAGGATATAGCTGGAATAGTCGTCGTCTCCGGAGCCAAAGTGACGCAGGAACTGCGTGGACAGGATGGTGCCCACGCCGAACTCGCGACCCTCCTTCATAATGCGCTTGAGGGCGGGGAAATTCTGCGACATGAAGTTGTCCGCCTCGTCCACCAGAATGAACCGGGTCAACTGGCGGAAATCCCGATCGGCCTGGCTGGACCCGGTGTTCTGCATCTGGGAATAGAACAGTTCCAGCGTAATGGCCACGATGAGATTCTGGATATCGGTATCATAACCGGACAGATCTATCACCACAACGCCGTGGAGCAGGCCGAACAGGGAGGATGTGCGGTCGGGATCGCCCTCCAGCACCTGGAATTGAAACAGCTTGTCCATGGCGGCATACAGCGAGTCGTTTTTCTTGATGGATTCATCGTCGGCATACACCTGATATACCTGTTCAAAGGTTGGCGCGGTGCGGTCCCAGGTGGACGGGTCGGAGGATTCGATGCCGCAGCTCTGATAGGCGCTGACGACGCAGCGCAGCAGCGTGGCGCTCTGTTTAGGCCCCAACCCATAGATCCGGGCGATGATATCCGTAAAGGCATTGGCCGTGTGGATGGGAAGCTGGGGCTTGCGGCGCACGCCCTGCAGTGAGAAGGGGTTGAAGGGCAGATGATACGGCTTGAGCACCCGAGCGCCGGCGGCCTGCACAAAATCAGGCTTTGTCTCGTTATAATCCCCCTTGTAGTCAAAGATCAGGATGCCTAGGGGATGGCCGTCGAAGTTGTTGGGCTGCTGGCGGCAAAGTTGGGTTACCAGAGACTTAGTCAGCTGCGTCTTGCCGGTGCCCATGGTGCCGATGATCCCCATATTGGGATGGAAGATACGCGCCGTATCATTGGGATACCAACACACAGGCGCTCCGTCCCCCAGCGCATGCCCGAACAGGATCCGCATGGTCCGAGGGCAGCCGTCCCAGGCAGGAGGCGTATACACAGGCAGCGCATCCTCTGGGGCAAATTTTTCCTCCGGTACAGCAGGTCCCGCCGCTGGCGCGGCAGCTTCTTCCTCCGGTGCGGCAGACTCCGTCATTGGCAAATCGGGCTCTGTCCCCAGCGCAGCCGGTTCTGCCGCCGGCACAGGGCACTCCATCTCCAGCGCAGGAGCCTCCGATTCCGGCGCGGCGGGCTTGTCCTGTCCCAACACCTGGGTCAGCAGCGCCCTGCAATGGGGGCAAAAGGCGCTGCTTTCAAAAAAGCGATAGCAGTCGCAGGTGTAATCCGTGACTTCACTGGCGCGAAGCCGAAGCCGGGGATGGTGGACAAAGCCGAAGCTGCACAGGACCTTCCCCTGTACGCAGCGCTGTCCCTCGTCGTTTTGCCCGTCCGACAGAACGATCACGCGGTCAGCCTCCGGCTTCTGCTCAAGAGCGGAGTCTGAGCCGCCGGGAAGGCCGGTCTTCTGCTGGTATACCAGCTCGCCTTCGCCAAAGGCCCGCATGGCCAGGGCGGCGCAATGGCTGCAAAAGTCCGAGTTGTCGTTATACTCATAGCAGTCGCAGGCGTAATCTGTAATGACAGTCTGGTCTCCCAGCAAGACGGCCCGCAGCCGAGGGTGATGGACAAAGCCAAAGCTGCACAGGACTTTACCCTGTACGTTGGAAACGTGGTCCGTGTGCTCCTGGCGTTGGGTAATGCGGACCTTATCATTCTGGCAATACCGTTTCCCGGCTTGCCGCGTTGTATTGGGCAGCGATTTGTGCATCAATACGCACTCCTCTCGTTGATGAGATAGGGATTTATTGGTTGAGGCAGTTAAGCAAATGCGCTTTGTACTCCGACGCGTCCATATCCTCGGGCTGCTTTTGAACCGGCGTCGTGTTGCCCGAATAGGAGGGTGAGATCACGGGCCTAACTACTTGCTGCACGGGAACGGTCTGTGCGGGTACGGCGGCCTGCCCGTATAGCTCCAGCATGTCCAGAAGAAGGTCCTGAGGCAGCGGGACCTGGACCGATCGGCCCTGCCCCAGGTCAAAGGATACCGCCTCTGACCGCAGCATCAGCAGCAGGGCACGCAGCTCGGCGCAGCTTCGGCCCTCAGTCCGGGCGGTCAACTCCTCCACGGTGATGCCCTCGGGAGAAAGTGTGATGGTCTGCTGAGACGGCGTCGTCCACCGAAGTCCCTCCTCCAGGATCATCCGGCGCTGGCGCGGGCCGGGGTTGGGGCAGCGGCAAAGCATCAGCAGTCCCCGCATAGCGGATGGAATGACGGACTCATCCTCCGTGATGCAGATCACGGCATTCTGCCCCTCCAGGTCGGCTACCTCCCGGGCAACACGGCTCATCAGTATCTGCGCATGGGGATAATGCTCCGGCCGGTCCAGCACGATAACGCCAAATCTGACGTCTTCATCCGGGGTGGAAACCTCCTCAAACAGCTTGCCCATCAGCTCTGCCGACCCAGCGGCGTCCAGGCCCTCCGGAAGCTGATCGGGGGTAAGCCAGAACAGGCTCACCTGGTCGCGTTCAATGTACCGGCTGCGCCACAGCGTGGCCAGCAGCGCACGGGCCAGGGTGTGCTTGCTGTTGCCCGCAGGGCCGGCAAATACCGCGCCCCGAAACGCGGGAAGCCCAAGGGGTGACGGGTCCGTCAGGGCGGTCATCCGGGTCAGTGGACGGCGCCAGATAAAGCTGTCGGGCAGCTCGTTCAATGCGGCGTCCTCCTCCGGCGGGATCTCTACCAGTTCCTCCAGCCACTGGAGCATATCCGATTCATTCATGGCGTTCTTCCTCCGGCTGAGCTCACAGAGCATTCATCTGCTTCTCGAACTCATTGAGCTGCCGCTCGATATCGTCCTTGGGCGTGGGCGTATAGGAGGCCAGGGCTTGGTCGAACAGCTGTCTGGTGGTGCGGAAGTCGCCGCTTTTCAGCCGCTCCACAGCCATCTGTCCGTCGGCGCAGCCGTCGGCCACGCTGGTGCGGATGAGCTTCTTCAGCTTTGTGACGATGCGGTTGATGTCGCGCTGGTTATAGCCCTCGGTGGCCTCGGCCATATCGGACCACCGGAAGCCGTCCTCCAGCTGGGTCACGCAGCCCAGCTTGTCCTCGAAGGCCCGGCAGCGGACCTCGTCGTCCGGCAGAGGGATCTGCACCAGCTCCACGCGGTCCAGCATGGCGGCGTCCACGTTGGCAGGATAGTTGGTGGCCCCGATAAAGATAACGGACTTGCGCTCCTTATTGGCCCGCTCCAGATCGTTGTAGGCGGTAAGGAATGTGGTGGTCAGCTGCATGTTGAAGTCGGACAGGTTGGGCAGATTGCGGTTCTGGCACACGCCGTCCACCTCGTCCATGAACAGGATGCACGGGGCGTTGTCCACGGCCTCCTTGAAAGCCCGCTCCACGATCTTGTCCGCCTCGCCGGAAAACTTGCTGTGGATATCGGCGCTGGACAGGGACATGAACTTATATCCCTGCTGCATCAGCTCGTGGGCAAAGGCCTTGATGATAAAGGTTTTGCCGCAGCCGGGAGGTCCATAGAAAAAGAAGGACTGCACCGTGGGAACGCCCATATATTCGTTCAGGGCATCCATGCGGATGTCCCGGACGCAGTCAGACAGCAGGTGCTTGACCTCCTCCATGCCGGATACCTGATCGAAGCCATAACCGGGATCGGGCTTATACCAATGGTCTACAGTCTCCTGGGGAACGTCGGTCTTTTTGGCGGCGGGCCTGGCGGCAGGCTTGGCAGCGGGCGTCTCCTTGACCGGCTCCCTGGGGTTCAGCTCGGCCCAGATCTGGCGCATCTTTGCCTCACAGCGGGACTGATTGTCCACCCAATACTGTGCCTCGGAGCCGGTGGTCATGCTGGCCAGCTGGCCGCAGATCTGGGCGGCCCGCTGGTAGCTGAGTCCCTCCTCCCGGCTGGCTACCCCCGCCCGGGTAATGCGGTGAGACTCCGCCTCATAGATATACGCGCGGTATTCGTTGTTCAGACGGTTGATGTTCTGAATATTCATACTACTCCTCCTGACGCGTGCAGGACTTACCAGTCCTGGCCGGTCTGATCCTGCAGGATCTTCAGGTCCTCGGCTGTGGCCCCGCCGGCAGGCGGCTCAAAATTGATGGGACCCATATCCGACTCCAGCGGCCCTGTGGACCCCACAGGAACCGCCTGCAGGCAATCCGCGATGGATTCCCCCTGGATAATGCGCTCCACAAAGCGCTCATCCACCAGGGCGGCCCGCTCGGAAAAGGCGATGGGCTCCACCGTGTTGTCAAATTGCAGATTCCGGGCCTCCTTCAGGTCCTTCTTGGTCACGGAAACGTTGTGATCCATCCGGTACATCTGGCGCAGGATACCGCCCAGCTTCTTCATAGCGATCTCCATATCCTGGGCCGTGACAATGGAATTTACATCAAACTTGGCCTCCTGCACCGCCAGCTGACCCACCACGGCGTCGCGAATCCGCTCCTTTTCACCGGCGTCGCTCAGGTGCGCCTGGCGGCGGCGCAGGGCATTGATGCGGGAAATGCGGATCGCGTTATCAAAGGCCCTCTGGCAGTGGTCCAGCTGGCTGGACATCTGGGACACCGTCTTGATCAGGTCGTCGCGCTGGCGGATCTCCTTGAGCACGGACTCAACGTAGATCTGCTCCGGCGTTTTCTTGGAGAATACGTTCTTCATCTCATCCATAAATGACATGGTGCACACTTCCTTTCCTTGTTACAGCACATCGAAGTTCAGCTGGGCGTTTTCATCCTCGGCTGTGTTCTCCTGAACGCTTTCCGCCGTATTGGCCAGCACCTCGTTCAGCTTGGCCTGCTGCGCCAGGCGCTCCTTTTCAGCGGCTTCGTCCTGCTGCCGCTGAAGCTCTTCGCGCTGAAGCCGTTGGCGCTCAGCCTCGATAACAGCCTTGTCCTGCGGTGAAATCTTATTTCCGCGGAGAATGGCAGTCAGGTATGACTGGTCGTCAGCTTGGAGCTCCTGAGCGTCGCTGCTGTTCATGATGGCTTCCATCCGGGAAATGCTGTCGTTCATTTTGGTGTTGATGATCTTTGCCACACTGATGACATGGGCCTGCTCGTCCTCCATTTCCCGGAGGATACCGGCAACCCTCCCCGCCGGCTCCAGGCCGGAGAGATCGGGATTTTTCTTCAGCCTCAGGAGCACAGGCTCCAGCTGCTGCCGGGCGGCGGACAGCTGTGTCCGATCGCTGGCAAACTGATTTTTCAGCATGGCAATGCTCTGCGAATTGATGCGGTTCTCCCGCAGACGAATGCCAAATTCCCGGTCCTCACCATCCAGAATGCCTACATTGCCGATGGCGGCATAGCTTCTTGCAAACCGGGCCTCCCCCTCGGGGGTCTTTGCCATTTCCTTCACCTCTGCGGCAAATGCTTTCTCAGCCTCCCGTTTTTTGTCTATCTCCTGCTGGATGCCAGCAATGCTCCGGTGGAGGCGGTCGATGGTCTCGTTGAGCTGGATGGCGATCTTGTAATTTTCTATGTATTGCTCACGCCGCTTCAGGATCGCGTCCCGCTCCTCTTCCTTATCCTCGGGAATGTTGCTCCACAGACGGGTGGCACCAGTGGCAATGGCCTTCATGGCGCAGTCAGCCTTGTTGGGCAGCCCGTCCTGAACGGCCGTTTTCCACGCCTTGGCTGCATATGCCATGGTCTCCCCGATGCCCTCTACCTTGTCAAAAATGGTGGGCGCGTCCATCAGAGCCTTGACCGCTGCGTCGCGGACGAGGCTCATAGTGCGATAGCTGTCTTCATCGGCCATGCTCTGCAATCTGCCATGGGCAAAGTCGATGCTGCGCAGGATGCTGATGACCTCGGCTCCGGTCTCGCGGTTGCTGGTGGCCGTCTGCCCTGGGGTGACCTCAGATTTTTTCTTTTTGCCCAGGCCCAGGGCATCCACAAGGGAACTGCCGGTTTTGCGCGGTTTTTCTTTGGGTTTCATGTACAGTGATCCTCTCTTTCTATGTGGTTGGTCGTTATATGACAGACGAAACGGCGCCCCGTGCGCCAGGCGTCAGGTAAAGTAGGAGAAGCCCTTCAGCAAAGCGTCGGCTTTGTTATGGCCCTGTTCCTTGGCCCGCTCCACTGCACTCTGAAGATCCAGCGGGTCGGTATCGGCCACAGACCAGAACAGCCGATCCTGCTCCCACAGCAGACGGCGGCAGTCCTCCAGTTTCTCAGGGGGCAGACCCGCCTGCTTCCGCTCCATTTCAAAGTACTCCCGGGAACTGGCGAGGTATGCCCCCAGAGCCTCAAAGTTTGTATCCTTGCCGGGTGCATACAGTCGCCTTCCGCAGCGAAGCAGGACCCGGACGGTGCGCCGGACGGTGCGGCTGTCGCCGTGGGCGCCGGCGGTGTTGAGCACATCCAAAAAGCGATCGATCCAGCCGATACGCTCCTTTGGCGGAGGACATAGGCGGGGACTGCGCAGCCGCCGCCGCATCAGATACCAGTCGCCCGGGTCCACCGGGCAGATCTGAAACACAGGATCCTCTGTCTGGCTGGAGATGTGGGGCAGCTGAAAGCTCAGCAGCTTGTCCAGGCTGGGCTCCCGCACCGAGATCCAGCACTGGTCCAGCACCTCCTGCGGCAGCGGGCCGAACTTCTTCTCCAGCATCTGCGCGGAAGACAGCGTGTCCGGTGCCGTGCGCCGCAGCATAGCGGTGCATTCGCGCAGCTTCTCCGCTCTATCCCGGCACAGCAGCGCATACATTCCGGCACATGTGACCGGCTTTGGCAGATCGGAAAACAGGCCCTTGCAGTATGATTTTACGGTGCGCATGTGTACCCATCGCAGCAAAAGCAGGGCGTAAAATTCCAAAGTACCCTCGTCCCAGCTTTCACCCAGCGCAAACCGGACGCACCGCAGCATGGACAGCAGCCGCCCGTAGGTGGGACGGCCAAGCTCAATAAACTGATCGCCCAGCCGCTCTTTCAGCTTCTCAAAAAAGCAGACGTCCTGCTCCCGCTGAAGAAGATCGGCAGCAGCCTGGCAAAGGCTTCGCCCCGTGGGCGAGAGATAGGCCAGGATTCCGTGGGGATTCAAATAAGCGTCCAGGTCGGAGGCTTCCATGTCCATGGGCCCGGTCAGAATAAGAGCGTCCGGACGCTCCTGCCGCGCCATGCGGTCCAGCAGCCCATCCACGTCCTTTGGCCGGCGGACGGAGGCAAGCCGTGAGAATGCCTGCGCGGAAAATACATAGGCACAGTCTCCAGGTCCGTCATATATCCGGTTCCACAGGCGCAGGAACTCCTTATCGCCCATAACCCGGCGCAGCGGCCGCCCCCGGTACTCCTCCATAACGGAGAAAATGCCGCCGGGGGTATACCCCCGCCAGGTGTCCCGGTCCCGCAGAGTCAATACCGGGCGGCCGGTGTCATCCAGATCCACAAAGTAAATATTCGAATAGCCCCTCTTACGCAGCGTCAGCCACAGCCATTCGGAGAAAGTCAGCTGCAGTGTGCTGTCCTGAAAGTAGCGTTCGCTCCGGTCATGAAACACAAAGTACAGGGGCTTACGGGAAGAAAACAACAAGGGAAACCCCTCCCTTACCCCTGAGCGCCGACCAGCGAGACCGGCTGGGACTCGACCGTTTGAATGCCATTGCACAGCAGCACACGGACATGCAGCTTTTCGCACAGACGCAGACCGATCTGCTGCAGCCGGGGCTGCTTCAGGTTGGGTACGGACACCGGGATGATCCAGCGCTGGCCGGCCTTTTCCACCACCAGGCGGACGTCGACCCTGTCGCCATCCGGCTGGCGCGCCAATTGACGGTCGCACCAAATATCCGCTCCCTGGACGGCAGAGCCGTCCGCGAAGAGCTCGCATCCCTCCCGGTCAGCAGTCAGTGTGTCGCCGTCCGCCTTCCACATAGTGTACATCACGCCAAGACGGATATCGGCCAGGTACTCCTTTCTGTAGCCTGCGGCCATCTCATCAAGTACAGCCTTGTCGCCCAGCACCGTGATCTCCGGAAAATTGCAGTAGGGGCAGTTGGACTGCGGCTGGAAAGAGCCGCCGCATACGATACATGTATTCATAACTTTTCCTCCTTAATCCGTATGGCTGCCGCCGCAAATCTCTTGATAACTGACAATAGCCTGGCGCAGGCCGGAGATGGCGGTTTCCGCCTGCTGGAAGCCCGACTGAAGGACGTCGTCCAGCGCAAAAGGCTTCCGGTCATACATAGGCTCCAGCAGGCCGCTGTCTCCGCGCAGCGCGTCGGCTACGTCCCGCATCTGCTTGAGCCGTTCCGCCACTTCAGCCAGCTGCCGGTCTTGCCGCGACAGCGCGTCGGCCTCCTGCCTGGCCTGGCGATACTCCTGCTCCAGCTGCTGAAGCTGTGCCGTTTTTTGGGCATTTTTCGTCTGCACGGCCTCCAGCTCGGCGGCGGTATCCTTCAGTGCCTCCTCCTTGGCAGCCAGGTCCATTTCCTGTTGGGCCAGCTGATTCCTGCACAGAGCCAGACGACTGCGCTGCTGCTCCAGCACATCCTGCAGATCCTTCTTATTTTCCTCCTCCAGCAGACGGGATATCTGGGCGATCTCTCGCTGGAGGCTTTCCGCGTCGGCGCTGGTGCTGGCCAGTCTCTGTGTGATCTCCGTTTTCTGTCTTTGGGCCTCCTCCCGACAGGCCTTGGCCTCCTGCAGCTGGCCGGTCAGACGACTCAACGTTTCCACAGCTTCTGACTGCTGGTCCTCCGCCTCGTGGATCTGGTCGTTCAGAGACGCGAAACGTCCGATGCAGTCGTTGATCTTGCCTTGAATCTCCCTCAGCCGCGCTTCCAGCTGCGGCTGCTCCACTGTTTGCAGCCGGATCAGCCGCCGCTCCTGCTCCCGGACCTGGTCCTGGAGCTCATTATTTTGCTGCTGCAGCACCTCATTGCTCTGTCGCCGCTGATCCACCTGGCAGCTCTTCTTCCGGTTATCCTCCTCCAACCGGCTATTCTCCCCTTCCAGCTTCTGTTCTTCCACCGCCAGGTCGCCGGAATGCCGGGCCAGCATCTCGTTCTCGCTGCGCAGGCGCTGGACCTCCGGGTCGAGCTTGGACAGCTGATCCTTCAGCGTCTCATGTCTAAGCTCCAAGGCGCTCTGTTCCTGCTGTAAATTCTGAAGCTGTCTCTGCCTGTCCTCCAGCTCCCGGTGCAAAACGTCATATTTCTCCCGGCTGCTCTCCAGGTCCTCCTGACACCGGACCAGCTCCGCTTTTTTCGCGGCCATCGTGCCCAACCGTTCCTTCTGCTGGCGGACCTGATCCTCCACCTGTCGAAGCGCCGGTTCGGCGCTGTCGATCTGCTGCTGTAAATCGGTCAGCTGGCTCTGCTGCGCGGCAGTCTGCCGCTGCAAATCTGCCTGGCGGCCCAGCAGCTGCGTTATCTCGGCCTGCCGGGTATTCAGCTGCCCGGACAGCCGCTCGATCTCGGCCTGTATCTGCCGGGGATCGGTCTGCGACGCCATCCTCAGGCGGCGCTCCAGCCCTTCCTTTTGCTCCGTCAGCCGCTGTATCCGGTGCAGGGCTTCCTGCTGCCGCGATGCGTCCTGCTCCAGCTGGTCCACCTGGGTCTGCAGCTGGCGCAGCCTGGTCTCAGCCTGCTGATATGCGCCGGCCTGCTCCTGCAGCGCGGAAAGCTTATTCTGCAGCCGGCCCCAACGGCCCTCGCCGGACAGGGCATCCGCATGGCGGTCAGCGATCTTGGCGGACAAATTGCAGAGCCAGATCAATTTGCTGGTCAGTTCGGACAGGTCCTCCGGCTGACAGTCCTCTATAGCATGGCCGCACTCCCGACGAATATCATCACTCAGATCCTGCACCGTTCCAAGAATATCGTTCAAGGAAAGGGCCGCGGAATGTTCAAACTTGGTGATATCGCTCCGAACTGTCTCCATTCTCATTTTTTCTTCCTCCCGGAATTGTCGATGGTCCGCGCCTCCGCCAGGCCGAACATCTGGCTATAGCTGGCCAACTCAACAGGCGGAAGAGTCAGCAGCGGCTTACCGTTCATATCCACGCTGCGCAGCAGCAGGGACACCACCTCGGACTCGTCCATACTGAAGCCGATGTTGTGAAGCGGGATCGGGTAATGGCCGGGGAACCTGGTCCGATAATACTCATCCATCTGTGCGTAGGCCCGGGTGATCCGCTGACACATGGCCGGAAGCAGCGGCAGGATCGTGCCTGCCTGAGGGTTCTCATCGGAGCCGATGAGCAGCTGAGGGATGGTATTCTCGCTGTTCACGAACTTCACCGGCGGCGTATCCGGGCCGCCGACTCGGATCCAGTGCTCCTGACCGGGCTTGAACTCCTGGCGGAACATGATGGCATAGTGCAGCCTGTCATCGGCCTCGGAATAAATACCGATACCGAAGGGCGCGGTGCGCCGGATGGTCATCACGCCGGAAGCCAACAGAGCTGCTCCCTTGGACACGGCGTATTCCCGGTCCTGGCCCAGGCCGTGCCGAAACCGGCGGTCGCCCGTATTGGGGCGGTGGAAAAACCACTCCACCTGCTTCTGCACCAGCAGAAACTTGCCGAACCCTCCCACCAGAACGATATGAAATGCGTCGGTGTTGGGGTTTTTGTAATCGTATCTGCGGGCCCTCATCCAGTCGGCCGTCTCCTGAAGGCACTTGCCCAGCTCAGGCTCCACCACGGCTCTGTACGCGCGCATGAGATGCGCATAGGTGACGGGATATCTTTTTCCCCCATATCGTATGGCGGCAAACGTCTCGTCGTTGTTCAGCAGGTCGGACAGGTCCGCACCGCACTCGTCCACGGTATCCCACAGCTTCCGATAATCCTCTCCCACGCTTCCGGCCTGATCGGGGGTATTCGGAGAGATCTGCTCCATGAGCCTGTCCTCCAGAACATCCACCGCCTTCCGGAATTCGGGGCGGCAGGGAAGGAGCTCCGCCGGATCGCATCCGCCCTCCTCCAGCGCCAGGTGCACGGCATGCTCCATATAGGCGATGCCGGCGTTGCCGGTGCGGCCCTGAACGTTTTCTCCGGCGCCGGTGCGGAATAGAACCTTGATCTCCACAGACGCGTCCTGGGGATGCACCTCCGTCAGCGTCAGGTCCAGCGTACCGCCGCCGTAATCCACGATCAGCAGACAGCCGTTAAAATTCGACCCCACCGCGCGGCGGTATTGATAGGCAAAATAAGCGCTGGCGGCGGCAGGCTCGCTGACGATGCGGATACGGTCGCGGTCTACGCCAGGAATACGGGAGCAGATGTCCCGCAGAATGGTGCGCCCGTCCAACTGGCCCCGGCGCACGGCGCTCTGGGTGGTCCACACCTCAGGCGCGCAGATCACAAGGTTGTCCACTCCCGGATCGGCATGACTGCTGAGAATCTTATTCACCTGATCGCGCAAAAATGTCTCCGCCACAGCGCTGGGCGTATAGTCGGTGCCAAACCCCCGCTCCTGCAGCAGTTTTTCGTTGCTTTCGGTCAGCAGCATTTTGAACGCGGAAAACGTCCGGGCAGAGGGGTCGTCCAGCTGTATATATTTGCGTGCGGTATAGCCGGTGAGCATTTTCCCGTCGTCATTCAGGCAGGCGATGGAGGGGATGGCCTCCGGCTCACTCATGACCGGCTTGCATAATTCTACATTCTTGTTGACTATGTCATAGGTCGAGAAACTGGAGTAGGTGCTTCCCAGATCCACCCCGAGATTCATGGCTGTGTGTCCTCCTTCTATCTTTTACGGGCGTGCCGCCCGACGCGGACGCCGTTCCGACAATTAAACATTTTTATTGTAACACGGAACCCCGGGAAAGGGAATAGCCCATTCCCTTTTTCTGCAATTTTTTCGCAAAACGCCCGGATTCCGGTGCCTTGTGCAGGGCTCATTTTTTGCGCACAGCGCGGTTATCCCTATTCCAATAATCGACATTTGATGCTATAATATCCTTGTATATCCGCGCCTATTTTCGAAAAATAATACAAATCGGAAAAACGAGGTATTCTTATGAAAATTCTGGCAATTTACTTGGCGGCGATCAATGCGGCAGCCTTTGTGGTCATGGCTGTGGACAAATACCGGGCGCAGCACCAGCAATGGCGTGTGCGGGAGTTTACGCTGATGCTGCTGGCTCTGCTGGGCGGCAGCTTGGGGACGCTGCTGGCTATGTGTGCTTGTCATCACAAAACGCAGCACAAAAAATTCACCATCCTTGTCCCGCTCCTTCTTGTGCTGCAAACCGTTCTGGTGGTAGTCCTGGCCATTGCTTCCAAGCAGTAAACCGATAAAGGAGAAGATAAATCATGTGGAAATGTCCGGTATGTGATAAAGAGAACAACGCAGCCACCGTCTGCCCCACCTGCGGGTACGACCAGACCTGCGACTACGAACAATACCCCACCGCCTTTGCGGTGACAACCGCCAAACCCACCCGCACCCTGCGCCGCCAGTGGCAGGAGAAGCAGAACCCGCCGGTAAAAGGCAGTGACCTGCGGGAGACAGCATACGTTAATTCGGAGGAGGCCGCCCAGGGCTGCCAGCTCCGGGTCACGCTCTCCGGCGGCGGCACGCGCCAGGTGACCATCCCAGGGGGCTGTACGGACGGGAAAAGACTGCGCTATACCGGCCTGGGCCATTCCGGCAGCAACGGCGGCAAAAACGGCGACCTCCTAGTCACCGTGCGCGTGCAGGAGCCGGAACCCGCACCGCAACCCGCCCAGTCCCTGGAAAAGATCACAACCTGCGTCAATCTGAAGCCAGGAGAAGCCGCCCAAGGCTGCACAAAGTCGATATCCTTCAAGCACAAGGGCAAGAAGGTCAGTATGACGCTCTCCATCCCGGCCGGTGTGGTCTACGGGGAGAAGCTGCACTATCCGCGGGTCAGGGCAGATGATGGCATACTGTACGATGTGACGGCAGTAGTTGAGGTGTCGAAAAGTGATTTTCTTGCGACCGGGCTTTTTGGTGCGCTTGGCTTTATTAGCATCGTTACGGCTGTCTTTGTGATATGGAGTTCCTTCATGGTTGGCATCGGCGTACTTGTTGAGGCGGCGGTTTGGTTTGCGATCGGATGGGTCATCCAAAAAATTACGGAGTCGCATAACAAGAAAAAATACGGTCCCAAGACGCCGGAGGAGAAAAGACGCTGCGAGACGCCCCGGGAAATGCCGCCCCAGCGGTAGCATAGATCAAGAACGGATAACTAAGGAGGACCCACCATGTGGAAATGCCCGGTATGTGAAACGGAATACGGCGATGTAACCGTCTGCCCCAGGTGCGGGTTCGACGGCAGCTGCGATTATGAACAATACCCCACCGCATTCGCGGTGAAGCGCGCCACCCCCACCCGCACCCTGCGCCGCCAGTGGCAGGCGAAGCAGGGCCCAGGCCTGATGGAGCTGGTGATGCGGTGGTTTGACGCGCCCCAGGACACTGCCGCCGCCGAGCGCTGCTTCCGCCGCCTGGCGGACGGCGGCGACCCGGCGGCCCAGTGGTGGCTGGGCACCGCCTATGCCCGGGGCTGGGGCGCGGAACAGGACGCCGCCCGGGCCGCCCAATGGTTCCGCAAGGCCGCCCGGCAGGGCTATGCCCGGGCCCAGTACCGGCTGGGCCTGTGCTTCCAGAACGGCACGGGGGTGGACGCGGACCCCCAAAAAGCCCTGAGTTGGTTCCGCAAAGCCGCCGCCCAAGGCCACACCCAAGCCCAGCACCAGCTGGAGGAGCTGGAACTCCGGATGCCGGACCAGCTGTTTGCGCGGTACCGGCAGGAGCCCGACCAGGCCAAGCGCATGGAATACCTGAAAAAGTCCGCCCAGATGGGCTACACCCCGGCCCAGGCCGAGCTGGGCGACTGCTATGCCCAGGGCCGCGGCGTGGAGAGGGACTATGTGAAGGCCTCGGAGTGGTACCGCCGTGCGGCAGGCCAGCTCCCTCAGCAACCGGAATCCCCTCAACAGGCAACAAAACCCCAGCAGACGGAATCCCCTCAGCAGCTGTTTGAGCGGTACCGGCAGGAATCCGACCAGGTCAAGCGCATGGAATACCTGAAAAAAGCCGCCCAACAGGGCTATGCCCAGGCGCAGTACGAGCTGGGTGACTGCTACGCCGGTGGATACGGCGTGGAGGAAGACAATGTCCAGGCCGCACAATGGTACCGCAAAGCCGCCGAGCAGGGCCATGCCGAGGCCCAGTCAACCGTGGCGTACTGCTTTTCCCAAGGCTATGGCGTAGAAAAGGACGCGGCGGAAGCCGCCCGCTGGTTCCAAAGACTTACCCAGCAGGACGGCCCTGAAGTCTGGTATTGGCTGGGCCGCTGCCATTCTGGCGGCTGGGGCGTAGACGAGGATGACACCCAGGCCGTCCAGTGGTACCGCAAAGCCGCTGATCAGGACTATGCCGAGGCGCAGTATGAGCTGGGCGAATGCTATTACTATGGCATCGGCGTGGAGCAGGACGACGCCCTGGCCGTTCAGTGGTACCAAAAAGCAGCCGAACAGGGCTATGCTGGGGCGCAGTATGAGCTGGGAGGCTGCTATGAAAACGGCTACGGCGTAGAGAAAGACGAAACTCAGGCGGCCCAATGGTACCGCAAATCTGCCCAACAGGGCTACGCCTGGGCCCAGTACAGTCTGGGGTGCTGTTATGCAAATGGCATCGGCGTAAAACAGGACGCCGCCCAGGCCGCCCACTGGTACCGCAAGGCCGCCGACCAGGGAGATGCAGACGCCCAGCGCGCCTTGGCAGACTGCTACGAAAACGGCCAGGGCGTGCCGAAGGACGCCAACCAGGCCGCCTATTGGCGGGAAAAGGCCAAAAGCAACTAAGGAGGACCCCCATGTGGAAATGCCCGGTATGTGACCAAGAGAATAACGCAGCCACCGTCTGCCCCGCCTGCGGGTATGACCAGACCTGCGACTATGAACAATACCCCACCGCATTCGCGGTGAAGCGCGCCACCCCCACTGCCACCCTGCGCCGCCAGTGGCAGGCCAAGCAGGGCCCGGCCCTGATGGAGCTGATCGAGGCGTGGTATGACGCCCCCCAGGACACTGCCGCCGCAGAGCGCTGCTTCCGCCGTCTGGCGGACGGCGGCGACCCGGCGGCCCAGTATTGGCTGGGCATCGCCTATGCCCAGGGCCGCGGCGCGAAAAAGGACGCCGCCCAGGCCCTGGGGTGGCTCCGCAAAGCCGCCCAACAGGGCCATGTCCGGGCCCAGCAGAAACTGGATGCGCCGGAAACGCAGATGCCGGACCAGCTGTTTGCGCGCTATCAGCGGGAGCCCGACCAGGCCAAGCGGATGGAGTATCTGAAAAAATCCGCCCAGATGGGCTATACTCCGGCCCAGGCCGAGCTGGGCGACTGCTATGCCCAGGGCCGGGGCGTGGAAAAAGACTATGTAAAGGCCTCGGAGTGGTACCGCCGGGCCGCAGAGCAGCCCCCTCAGCAGCTGGAAGCGCCCCAGCAGACGGAAACCCCTCAGCAGCTGTTTGAGCTGTATCAACAGGAGTCCGACCAGGCCAAGCGGATGGATTACCTGAAAAAGTCCGCCGAGACGGGTTATGCCCAGGCCCAGGCATGGATGGCCCTGACCTATTCCCAGGGCTATGGCGTAGAAAAGAACGCAGCAGAAGCCGCCCGCTGGTTACAAAGGCTCGCCCAGCAGAACAGCCCCGAAGCCTGGTATTGGCTGGGCCGCTGCTATTCTGGCGGCTGGGGTGTAGAAAAGGATCCCATCCAAGCCGCCCAATGGTATCAAAAAGCCGCCGAACATGGCGACAAGAATGCCCAGAGTAAACTGGCGGACTGCTATAAGAGCGGCCTGGGCGTGCCCAGAGACCGCACCCAAGCCCGGTATTGGCGGGAAAAGGCCAACAACAACTAAGGAGGACCCCCCATGTGGAAATGCCCGGTATGTGACCAGGAAAACAACGCTACGGTCTGCCCCCGATGCGGGTACGACCAGACCTGCGATTATGAACACTATCCCACGGCCTTCGCCGTGGCAGGCGCAAAAAGCACCCGCGCCCTGCGGCGGGAATGGGAGCAGAAGCAGGGCCCGGGGCTGGATCAGCTGCTGATGGAATGGTTTATCGGGAGCCACCAGAAAAAGGACGCCACTGCGGCGGAGCGGTGCTTCCGGGAAAAGGCGGAGGCAGGCGATGCGGCGGCCCAATGGTGGCTGGGCGCCAGCTATCAGTACGGCGTCGGTGCGGAGAAGAACCATCGTCAGGCCCTGCATTGGTATCGCTTAGCGGCCCGTCAGGGAAGCCAACCGGCCCAGGACATGCTCCAGGCGCTCTCCGGTCAGGCCTATGACCAGCAGCAGCTGGAACTGCTGCTGGAGCGAGCGGAACAGGGCATCCGAGATGCCCAGTATGAGGTGGGCAGACGCTTCTGGAACGGCGACGGTGTGGACCAGGACCACAAGCAGGCTGCGGATTGGTTCGATCGTGCGGCCCGTCAGGGCCTGGCCGCAGCCCAATGCGCACTGGGGCTCTGCTATGAACGCGGTGACGGCGTAGAGCAGGACATGTGGCAGGCAGCGGCCTGGTGCCGGTGGGCGGCACAGCAGGGCGACGCCGAAGCCCAGTGCCGTCTGGGCCGTTATCTGGCCGCAGGCTTCGGTGTGCGAAAGGATGCCGCTGAGGCGGCAGTCTGGTATCGCAACGCCGCCGACCAGGGCCTCGCTGAGGCGCAGCTCCGCCTGGCTGAATGCTATGAAAAGGGTCAGGGCGTACCAAAGGATATGGATGAGGCAATCCGATGGTATCGTAAGGCAGCAGAACAAGGAAACAAGGATGCAGAAAAACGGCTGGAAGTCCTGGAATTCTAAGTGACATCTGATAAGGGAGATTACTTATGTGGAAATGCCCGGTATGTGAAACGGAATACGGCGATGTAACCGTCTGCCCCAAGTGCGGGTTCGACGGCAGCTGCGACTATGAGCGCTACCCCACGGTGTTCACGGTCCGAAACGCAAAAAGCACCCGCGCCCTGCGGCGGGAGTGGGAACAGAAGCAGGCGCCCAGGGTGGACGGCGGAAACATAAACCGCGAGATCGTCATCACCCCGGAGCAGGCAGCGCAGGGCTGCCGGATCACCGCAGGGTACTTTGGCGGCAAGCGCGTGGAGGTGACCATCCCCGCCAACTGGAAGGACGGCGGTTTGCTGCGTTGTGCGGAGCAGGGCTATCCCGGCAAGAACGGCGGAAAAAACGGCGACCTGATCCTGACGGTCCGCGTGCAGCAGCCAGAACCGGTCCAGCGGCAGGAAACCGCACAGGACAGCCTGAATGACGCATTGGGGGACCTGACCGCAGCCCTGCGCAACGTCCAACAGGCAAAGCAGGCGCAGCAGCAAGCCCAGCAGCCGAAGCAAGCCCAGCCCGCTCCGGCCAAGGCTCCGGCGGCGAAGAAAAAATTCCCGGTCTGGCTGTTGATCATCATCGCAATAGCCGCTTTTGTGTTCTATAACAAAACAATTAAGGCCCCAACGGTCGATTGCGAAATAAGCTATGAAACGTCCTCAAGCGAAAGAAATTATGTACGGCTTGCCGTGGCGGAGAACGGTACAATTGAGAAGAAAAAGCTCTGGGAATTGCGGGAGCTCCTCTACAAAAACAGATGCTATAATCTGCACATTGAGGGTCTCAACAGGCGCGGCCAGCTCGGGAAGGACCTGCTGAAGCAGGTCTCAACGCTGACAAGTGTTTCTCACCTTCAAATTTATTACTTTCAAGCAGTGGAAGGGTTGGATGCCCTGTCAGAGAGCAATGTGTATAAGCTCACAATTGTTGACTGCGACTCGGTGGACCTGAAGGGGCTCGACACCCTGAGTTATTTAGATGAACTCAGCATACACTCTGTCCGACAAATCTCTAATTGGTCAGAATTGGCGGCCCCGTCCGGTCTGAAAAATCTGAAGAAACTGAATATCACCAACAGCGATATCAGAGATCTGCCGTCCCTGGATAGTCTGACGGAGTTAACGAGATTGTATCTTTCTGATAACCAGATCAGCGATCTGACGCCTCTGGCTGGTCTGCCCCAATTGTATAGCCTGGATATTTCCAATAACCAGGTCAGTGATCTGACGCCTTTGGCCGGTTTGACAAAACTATGGAGTCTGGAGATTTCCAATAACCAGGTCAGCAGTTTGAAGCCCTTGGCCAGTCTGACGAACCTTAAATATCTCTATATGGAGAACAACCAGGTATCCAGCCTGGCCGGATTGGAAAAACTCACAAGCCTGTCCTCTATCCACGCCGCTGGGAATCCACTGACGGACACCAGCGCCCTGAACACGACTGGACAAAAGGCCTCGTTGTACACCGACTAAGCACCCGAAAGGGTACGCCTTGACCCCCCATACCGCAGTTTCCATTTCCCGGAAGCTGCGGTATTATTTTTCTTCTGCAAAATCAAAGGGGCATGTGCCTTAATGGCACATACCCCTTTTGTCAGCAACCCTTGTCCGGCAACTGCCATAGTATTTGTTTTGTGAAACCTGTTTTATGGACAGCTGCCCCTTGGCGTCCCGTTTTTTTACATATTGCGGATTTCCTCCAGGAGGGCGTCCAGGCTCTCCCGGTCCAGGGGCTGGGGCTTTTCCTCGGATTCCGGGGTTTCCGGCTCCTCCGGTGCGGCAGACTCCGCCTCCGGGGCAGGGGTCTCCGGCTCCGGGGCAGACTCCGCCTCCGGGGCAGGGGTCTCCGGCTCCACAGGGGCAGGCTCCGACTCGGCGGGTGCCGGGTCCGGGGCTTCCGGCTGAGCAGGCTCCGGGGCCTCCGGGGCTTCCGAGGGCTCCGGCGGAATCTCCGGCTCCGGGGCTTCCGGTTGGGCGGACGCCGCAGGCGCAGGCTCCTGTGCGGATTCCTCCGGTTGGGCAGTCGGTTCGTGTTCAGGCTCCGGCTGGGGCTCCTGGGGCTCCGGCTGCTCCATCCGGGCCAGACGATCCAGGATACGGCGGCGGCTGCGGGAAATGCCAACGGACCGCCCGATAAAGAACAGCGCCACCAGCAAAACCACCAGCTGCAAAGCCAGGATGGCGTACAGCGGCACCCAGCGCCCCGTCAGCAGGGGCAGATCCACCGGTGCGCACAGCGCCGTCCACAGGGATCGGAAGGGTCCGGGCTGCTGATCGTCAGGCTCCGGCACGGGGGCCTCCGGCTCCGGTTCTCCGATCTGGGGCAGGGTCCCGGCAAAGCCAGGCATCCGCACCACATGGACCGTATAGTCCCGGGTTGTTCCGTCTTCAGCGGTGCAGGTAACGGTCAGCACATTGTCGCCCTGCTTCAGGGCGGCGTCCGGCTGGGTAACACCCAGGGCCTTGCTGTCCTTGGCGGTGGCGGAAAGGGAGAGCTTGGTGGTCTCATAGGGGACATACACGGCATATTCCGTGATATTGGGTGCAAAGGCCGGGGTCAGCTTCCCCTCGGAGGGAGTCAGATCCGCCAGATCCGCATCGCTGCTGAGGGTCGCCGTGGGGTCTGGCTGGCGGGTAACGGAAATGGTATAGCGGCGGGTGGCGCCGTTGGCGGCGGTGACGGTGAGGACCACCGTGTTGACGCCCACGGACAGCTGGTTGCCGCTGACGGATACATTGGCGCCGCCGTCCGCCGCACTGTAATCCAGGGGCAGGCGGGACACATCATAGGGCACAGTGACGCTGTATTCTGTTGTGCCGGCGGAAAAGGACGGCGACAGGGCGTAGCTCCCGCAGGAAAGGCCGGACAGATTGGCGTTGCCGGAAGGGGGCGGGGCCACGCTGGCCGACCAGGAGGCATCGTTGAGATTCTGGTCACTATTGCCGTCGCTGGTCACGATATCGGTGATGGTGGCGCTGACCTTGGTCCCGGCAGCCACGCCGGACTTCACCCGGAACGTGACGGCCAGAACGGCGGAGCTGCCGCTGATGGGGTTGTTGAGAGACTGGTCATAGGCCAGCAGGTTGCCGCCGCTCATGTCCACGGACCAGCTGTCACCGATGAGCTGGCGAGTGCCGGTGAGGGTCAGGGTACTGCTGTCGTAGTGCAGCACAGCGGTGATGCCCTGGATATTGGAGCCGCTGACGGAAAAGGTGACGGTGACGCTGTCGCCGGCCCGGACGCTGCCGGAGCCGGAGAAGCTGGCCCCGGCGGCCTCCGCTGTCACCGGCAGCAGACACCACAGCAGCAGTGCTGCCAGAAAGCCCGCCAGGGCAGATGAGATATTCTTTCGCATGGTGTGGTCCCTCATACTCAATTGGGTTGTATGGTACCCCGGCCCAGCAGGTACGCCTGAAGCCGGACCATATCGGTGATGGTGACCTGACCGTCGCCGTTGAGGTCCGCCGCCTGAAGGGCCGCGCCGGTCAGGGGCGTCTTGCCCAGCAGGTGAGCCTGGAGCCGGACCATATCGGTAATGGTAACCCGGCCGTCGCCGCTGAGGTCACCGGTGACCACGGTGGTCAGGGTTTGGATGGTCTGGCCGTCCCTGGCATAGGTGACGGTCATGCCGGTGCCCACCAGGCTGTCGCCCTGAACCGGCAGAGTAATGTAATCGCTGGGGGACAGGTTTGCCAGCAGCTGGCGGGCAGTGGTGCCCATGGGGATGGCCCGCAGATAGCTGTCGGCGATGCGGTAGGCCCCGGTGGTGATCTCCTTGGGGACGGACTCCACGGCCTTGGCCGCATACTGAGCGGTAAAGGTCACGTTGCCGGAGATGGTCATGCCGTTGGTGTAGCCCTGCCAGCCGGTGAAGGTATAGGTATACTGGCTGTCGGCGGGACGGGTAGGCGTTCCGGCGGGACGGGGAATGGTCTGTCCCGCGGTGAGCTTCCCCTGGGCATACACGGAACCGTCGTAGTTCACAAACTGATAGGTATACTGCCCCTGATAGTGGGCATAAAGGGTAATGTTGCTGGCGCCGGTGGTGCTGTTGGCGGTGATCTGCTGGCCGCCGTCGGGCTGGGTGAACCAGCCCACAAAGGCGCAGCCGTCCTTCACCGCCGTGGGCAGATTGCCGTACTTCTGACCAGCGGATACCAGGCGGGTGCTCTCGGAGCAGGTGCCGCCGCAGGGGTCGAAGGACACCACATAGGAGCCGTCGGTAACGTAGAACTTGGACTCCAGGCGGTAGTTGTCCCCGGCGGTATTCTCCGCCGCGATGACCAGGGTATAGCCGCCCACACCCAGCCGGGAGAAGGCCACGGCGTCGTCCAGCCGGGACAGGTCATAGCTCTTGGCGTTGGGAGTGGCTGTGGCGGGGGAAATGGCATTGGAGCCGTTGGATTTCTGGATGGACACCGTCACCCGGCGGATGTCATAGGCGTTGCGCAGGGTGCCCCGGAAGGGAAAGCCCGTCTGCCCCACCGTCAGGGTGGAGTTTACCGTGGGATAGGACGCGCCGTCCAGGGTCCAGCCCGCCCCGGCCAAGGCCAGCTGCCACTGCATGGCCGTATCCGCCAGGATCAGGCGGCCGCCTGCGGCGTTGGAGGAAACGGACAGATAGCTGCCCGTGCCCCGGTTTTGCAGCGAGAAGCCGCTGTTGTATACGGCGGCCTTCCACAGCTGACCGTTATCCGTGGAGGCTTTGGCCAGAGTAACGCCGTTTTTCCCGGCGGTCAGCCGCAGGCCGTTTTCCTGGCAGGTGATGGTATAGTACCCGCTGGCATGATAATCCAGGCGGAACTGCTGGTTTTTGCCGCTGCCCACGGCGTTCAGGGTCAGGCCCGAGGAGCCAGGGGTGGCGGTCAGATTACTGTTGGCAGAGGAGCGCAGCTGATACACGCCCTCCCCCACCGTGGCATCCTTGAAGCCGTAATCCGCCAGCATGACCTGGGCCTTGGCGGGCTCGTTGATCCGCAGGCGGGCGTATACGCCCAGCTGCACGTCGCCGGAGTTGCCGTCGTAATACTTCAGCACCTTGCCGGTGACGCCGTACTTGTCGGCGGTGGGGCCGGTCATAACGCCGTAGGAGTCTGACTGAGGCTCCCGCACGGCGCCGCTTTCGTTGTAAATGGCCTCGATGAGCTGGGCCTCAGGCTGATTGGCAAAGCCGCCCAGAGCATCGAAGGCCCGCATAATGACGCCGGTGGCGCCGCCCCGTCCATCGCTGCTGGAAAAGCCCGAGGAGCCGCCCACTCCGTGCTGCACGGCACGGGACCAGAACACGTTGCGCAGTGCGATGCTGTAGTTATCCATGTCAAAGCCGGGAACAGCGGACTCAATGGACCGGACGATGGGGTCATAGTAGCTGCGGCGGACATAGTTCCGCTGCACCCGCAGGAAGCCGTCGCTGTCCTCGTTGGCCAGGGCCCGCCAGGTGGCGTCGAAATTGGAGCCGTAGCCCCCGTCGGCGTCATAGGCGGCAGAGAGCCGGTTGCCGATGGAGCGGTAGTATGTATCCGAGGAGGACTGGCACCACCGGAAAAAGGCCCGGGGAATGTCGCTGCGGCTGGAGAACTGATACGCACCGTAGGACTTGCCGCCGGCGTCGCCGGAGCCGGAGGAAATGACCCCCGGACCGCTGGCCTCAAAGCGCTGGCTCAGTGTGCCCAGCAGCTGCTCCTCCTGGTCATCGGCGGCGGTGGCCGATGTGAACACCGGCAGGATCACCGGAATGGCCGCCACCAGCAGCGCCAGGCAAAGCAAAATACTTGTCCCTCTACGCATGGTTTTCATCGTATCACCCCGTTGCAAAGCATGTAATCGAAAAACACAATACTGTGTCGTATTCAGGAATAGTATAGCACCTTTTTTCAGGGGTGTCCACCGAAAACGGTCGATTTTCCCAACTAATTAGCATATGAAGCGCGTGAAGTTCTTGGAGTATAAAAAAGCGGAAAATCCGTCTCATAAACGTTATCCCGATCGCCCCTTTCTCCGGCTTTCTCCTGCCCGGCCGTTATTTTTGTTAATAATCCATTGCATTGTCCGCTAATATGCCGTATAATGCCCCTATCTAACGAAACAGGAGGGCTTTGCCATGCGCCCTGATGGAACCCGCGTAAAGGACCTGCCGCCGCTGGTGGCGGCCATTCCCTATATCATGCCCAAGCGCTACGACGCCTGGAACTCCGTCACCGAGAACATCGATGAGGAGATCATCAAGGACTTCATCCGCACCCACCGCCGGGCTGGGGTGCGGCTGAACCATATGAGCGTCATCATCTCCGCCTATTACAAGGCGGTGCTGCGCAATCCCAAGCTGAACTACTTCGTCATGAACGGCCGCATTTACCGCCGCAACCACTTCTGCGTGTCCTTCGTGATCCTGAAAAAACAGGCCAACGGGGTAGTCAACGAGACCACGCTGAAGGTGTATCTGGACGAGAACGACACAGTGTTTACCGTGAATCAGAAAATTGCCGACGCAATTGCCGCCAATCGGGCGGAGCACCAGTCCAACAGCACCGACAAGTTCGCCAAGTTCATGTTCTCCGTGCCGGGTCTGCCGAAATTCGTCGTGTGGCTGGCCTATCATCTGGACCGCCACGGTCTGCTGCCCCGGAAGATCATCGAGCTGTCCCCCTTCCACACCAGCATGTTCATCACGAATCTGGCCTCCATCAAGACCAGCTATATCCACCACCATTGTTATGAATTCGGCACCACCAGCGTGTTTGTGTGCATGGGCAAGCCCGTGCCAAACTATATATCCGGCGACCTGACCCGAAAGATGATGCCCATCGGCGTGGTCATGGACGAGCGTATCTGCACCGGGTACGAATATGCCGCCTTCTGCAACGATTTCCGCCGTTATATGCGTCTGCCGCAGATGCTGGAATACCCCTTCTGCCAGGAGGAGCCGGAAAAGAAGCCCGCCGCCGAGACCGCCGCTGTATAACTGAAAATGCTCTGCCCATGGGCAGAGCATTTTTAGTTATACTCCTATGGGATCGTCGTCGGAGTCGTCGCTTACCGGCGCTCCGCCGCTGGCGGGCAGGGGCGCGATCAGTGTCCGGTACAGCCGCCGGAAGAAGGCCAGGGTCACAAGCAGGGACGCGATCTCCGCCAAGGGATAGCTCCACCACACCAGGTCGTCGTTGCCGATGCTCTGGCCGTACCGGGCCAGGACATAGGCAATGGGCACCAGGAACACCAGCTGCCGGATGATGGAGGTGGTCATGGAGTACACCGCTTTGCCCAGGGCCTGGAAGGAGCTGCCCAGGGCGATGCAGGCGCCGGCCATGCAAAAGCTCAGGGAGATGATCCGCAGGGCGGGGACGCCCACCTGCAGCATGGTGTCCGTGGCGTCGAAAATTTTCAGCAGGCTCCCGGGAACGGACCAGAACACCGCCATGCCCACCAGCATGATGCAGGAGGCATAGATGGCGCTGCGCTTGATGGTCTCCACCATCCGCAGCCGGTTCTGGGCCCCGTAGTTATACGCCACGATGGGCACCACGCCGTTGTTCAGGCCGAACACCGGCATAAAGATGAAGCTGTTGAGCTTGAAGTAAATGCCGAAGGCCGTGGCTGCCGTCTCCTTGGCGGAGTGATAGGCAATGAGGATCTTGTTCATGCAGAAGGTCATCACCGAGCCGATAGCCACCATGATGACGCTGGGCAGGCCGATGGCATAGATATTCCCCACCAGCCGCCAATTGGGCCGGAAGCCCCGGAACTGCAAATGGATCTCCTTGTTCTTCTTCAGGTTGAAGATCAGTGCCAGAATACAGCCGCAGAACTGTCCGATAACCGTGGCCACCGCCGCGCCGGTAACGCCCATGTCGAACACAAAGATGAAGATGGGGTCCAGCACAATATTCACGATAGCGCCCAGTCCCTGGGTATACATGGACAGGATGGACCGGCCGGTGCCCTGTAAAAGCCGCTCAAACATGATCTCGCCGAACAGCCCCAGGGAGCCGCAGCAGCAGATCAGCAGATAGTCAATGCCGTTGTCGATGATGTAGTCGATTTGGGTCTGGGACCGGAAGAAGGGCCCCGCAAACAACAGCGCCAGCACGGCGCTGATGACAAAGCCCACCACCGCCAGGAATACGCCGTTGATGGCCACGGCGTTGGCCCGCTGCTGGTCCTTGGCCCCCAGAGCCCGGCCCATCAGGGCGTTGACGCCCACGGCGGTGCCGGTGGCCAGGCCGATCATCAGGTTCTGGGCCGGAAACGCCAGGGACACGGCGGTCAGCGCCTGCTCACACACCCGGGACACGAACACGCTGTCCACAATGTTGTATAGGGCCTGCACCAGCATAGACGCGATGATGGGCAGGGACATGTTGATGATGAGCTTGGAAATGGGCATGGTGCCCAATTTGTTCTCTTTTTCCATGGGACTGCTTTCCCCTCCTTACGAATCTGTTCACAAGAGAGTATTGTATCATAGCGCCGCGCAAAAGAAAACCCTCCGGAAGCTACATTTTCCGCAGCTTATCGGAGGATTTTTTATTGATTTCGGAAACTTATTTCGTGCGTCGAGACAATCCGCTCACTGCGTCACCAGATAGCTTCCGCTCTCGGGCGCATAGCCGGCCATGGTCACCACACGCGTGGCCCGGTCATAGCCGGTGGGCAGCGCCGATGCGTCCGCATCGGGCATGACATACACCCGGTCGAAGCAGGACGCCAGCAGCTCCGCCGTGACGCCGTTGTCCGCCGACGGAGTCTCCCGCAGCACCACGGACAGCACCGTGCCCTCCGGCAGCTGCTTTTCCAGAGCCTGGGCAAAGTCCTTCAGCACCACCGTCTTGTCGGCAGGCAGCTCCAGAGCCGACTGATCGCCGCTGATGGGATACAGGAACCAATCCAGCAGAATCTCGTCAAAGCCCATCTGGGCGCACTCCTTGGCCAGGTCCGTGATATACCGCAGGGTCCCCGGCTTGGAGGGGTCCAGCCACCGGCGGCCGGAGCCGTCCCGGTACAGGGTCCCGTCGGCAGCACACAGGGCCGCCTGCTCCTGCTGAGCATCGGCAAAGGCGTTGTCGCAGAAGCACGCCAGCCGCGCCACGGCATAGCAGTTGCTGTCCAGTATGGTCTGGAGGTTCCGGCTGGTGGACAGTCCGCCGGTGAGAATGCCTTCCGGCAAGGCCACCGCCGTGTGATACGCCACGGACCCGTCATACATCTTCACGTTGACGGCCACAGCCTCCCGGTCCGTCAGCAGATAGCCGGGGTCGCTGCCCAGGCAGCCGTATGGCAGCTCCCAGGCGTGGATGGCCTCCACCTTCTGCCGCTGGGGCTCCTCCCGGGTGATGTCCACATCATCCGGCACAGGCGTGGAGTCCGGCTGGGGCTTCTCCGGCTCCTTCCGGGACCAGGGCAGCTCCAGATGGGCCTTGCCCTCGTCATCATACACCACATACTCCTGGGTCAGCAGATAGGCCACCGCCGCCAGCAGGATCAGCACCAGCACAACGACCAGCGCCACCTTGCCCCGGGTATTCCGCCCCCGGTAGCGATGATATCCTTTTGTGGTCATGGCGCGCACCTCCGTTCATGCAAATGCTTCAGGGCTGGATGCTGTCCAGCTGACCCACCCGGCGGGCATGGCGGCCGCCCTCAAACTCGGTGTTCAGAAACACCTCCACAATACGCTTGGCCAGGTTGGGGCCGGTGATGCCCGCACCCAGGGCCAGCACGTTGGCATCGTTGTGACGGCGGGTCATCTCGGCAGACAGGGAATCGGTGCAGTGGGCGCAGCGGATACCCTTGACCTTGTTGGCGGCAATGGAGATGCCAATGCCGGTAGTACAGATGACGATACCCTTCTCGCATGCGCCGGAGGCCACCAGCCGGGCCACCTTTTCGCCATAAATGGGATAGTCCACGCTTTCGGTGGAGAAGCAGCCCACATCCTCAAAGTCGATGTCGTGCTCCTCCAGCCAGATGAGAATGTCCTGCTTCAGCAGATAGCCGCCGTGATCGCAGCCAATGGCAATTTTCATGATGCTATGCTCCTCTCGGGTGGTTCACAGGGCCTGAAACCGCGGCTTGCCCTGTTCAAATGTGGTAAAATAGCGGAAGCCGCATTCCCGCAGCAGCTCCTGGCGCTGCCGGATGAAGCAGCCCACGTCCCCGGGCCGGTGGGCGTCACTGCCCAGGGTGACGATCTCGCCCCCCAGGCGGCGGTACAGCCGCAGAATCTCCGGCCCCGGCAGGGGCTCGTTTCCCCGGTTGGTATTGCACTCGATGCCCACCCCCTTGGGGATCACAGTGCGGAGGACCTCCTCCACCCGATCCATATGGCGGCGGAACGTCATATGCTCCCCGTGGTGCTCGTTGATATACCGCAGCGGCAGGGTCAGATGACCCAGCACCTGAAACTGTCCCCACCGGGCCAGCTCCAGAACGCTGTCCAGATAGCTGTCGATGACACTATCATAATACGCTTCGTCACCTTTTTCAATATAGTACAGGTCCATGTTGCCAAACTTTTTTCCGCCCAGGTGCACGGACCCGATGACAAAATCCACCGGTGCACCGTCCATCATATGGACGGCCCGGTCAAAGCCGTACTGAGCGTCGCCCAACTCCGCCCCCAGCCGCAGGGTGATCCGGTCCCCCCACAGGGCCTGGGCCTCCCGGAACTGGCGCCGGGCCTCGTCCCAGTCAAAATCCCACCGGGGACGGAAATCATCCCAGTACAGGGTGTCCACATGGTCGGTGATACACAGCTCATTAAGGCCCTGCCGGACGGCGGCCTCCGCCGCCTGGGCCATGGTCTGGTGTCCGTCCGGGGAACAGGTGGAATGTACGTGATAATCGGCAAGGTACATGGCTTACTTCTTCTTTCCGAAAAAGCTGCGGTGCTTTTCGTAGTTGCCCTCGCCCAGAGTCTCGCTGAACCTCTTCAGGGCTTCCTTCTGCTCCCGGTTCAGGTCCCGGGGCGTCTCAATGGTAACGGTGACATACTGGTCGCCCCGGCCCCGGCCGTTAAGCACCGGGATGCCCTTGCCCCGCAGCCGGAACACAGTGCCGGTCTGGGTGCCCTCGGGGATGGTATACTTCACCCGCCCGTCGATGGTGGGGATCTCCAGCTCCGCGCCCAGCACCGCCTGGGTGAAGGTGATGGGTGCCTCGCAGAACACGGACGTTCCCTCCCGCCGGAAGATCTCGTGGGGCCGCACCATCACGGTGATCAGCAGGTCGCCGCTGGGGCCGCCGTTGGACCCGGCATGGCCCTGGCCCCGCAGGGAGATGGTCTGCCCGTTGTCAATACCGGCGGGGATGGTCACCTGGATGGTCCGGCGCTTGCGGATGCGTCCGCTGCCCCGGCAATCGGGACAGGGCTGGTGGATGATCTTGCCGGTGCCCCGGCACTTCTGGCAGGGTCCCTGGCTCTGCATGACGCCGAAGGGCGTCCGCTGGGCCTGGGTCACGGTGCCGGTGCCGTGGCAATCGGGGCACACCTCCGGCGTGGTGCCGTGGGCGCAGCCGTTGCCCTTACAGGTGGGGCAGGGCTCGCTGCGGTCCACCGTCACGGATTTTTCGCAGCCGAAGGCCGCCTCCGTGAAGTCTACGGAGACGCTGGCCCGGATGCTCTCGCCCCGGCGGGGGCCGTTGCGCCGCTGCTGGCCGCCGCCGAAGCCGCCGCCAAAGAAGCTGCCGAAAATATCGCCCAGGTCGCCGAAGTCGAAGCCCCCTGCGCCGTATGCGCCGCCCTGGCCCGCGCCATAGTTGGGGTCCACCCCGGCAAAGCCGAACTGGTCGTATTTCTGGCGCTTTTCGGGGTTGGACAGCACCTCGTTGGCCTCGTTGATCTCCTTGAACTTCTCCTCGGCCGCCTTGTCGCCGGGGTTCATGTCCGGGTGATACTTCCGGGCCAGCTTTTTGTATGCTTTTCTGATCTCGTCCTCGCTGGCGCCCTTTTCCACGCCCAGGACCTCGTAATAATCGCGTTTGTCTGCCATAAAGGCCCGCTCCCTTCTCTGGGTCTTTTATCCCGGAACACCACAGGAAGGGACAGGAAGCCCTGCCCCTTTCCGGTGGTATATTTTCACTTACTTATTCTTGTCGTCGTCATCCACGACCTTGTAGTCGGCGTCGTAATACTGGCCGCCCTGGTCGCCGGTGGGACCGCCCTGGGCGCCGGCCTGACCGGCATCGCCCTGGGGCGCCTGCTGCTGATACAGCTTCTCGCTCATCTTGTAGAACAGCTGGGTCAGTTCCTCGGTGGCGGCCTTGATGGCGTCGGTGTCCTCGCCCTTCAGAGTCTCCTTCAGCTTGTCGATACCGGCCTGGATGGGGGCCTTCTCGCTCTCAGGCAGCTTGTCGCCCACCTCGCTGAGGGTCTTTTCGGACTGATAGACCATCTGGTCGGCCTGGTTGCGGACCTCTACCTTCTCTTTGACCTTGGCGTCCTCGGCGGCATACTGCTCGGCCTCCTTCACGGCCTTCTCAATGTCGTCCTTGCTCATGTTGGAGGAGGAGGTGATGGTGATGTGCTGCTCCTTGCCGGTGCCCAGGTCCTTGGCGGAGACATTCACGATGCCGTTGGCATCGATATCGAAGGTGACCTCGATCTGAGGCACGCCACGGCGGGCGGGAGCGATGCCGTCCAGATGGAAGCGGCCCAGGGACTTGTTGGCAGCAGCCATTTCACGCTCGCCCTGAAGGACGTTGACCTCCACAGAGGTCTGGTTATCCGCAGCAGTGGAGAAGATCTGGCTCTTCTTCACAGGGATGGTGGTGTTGCGGTCGATCAGCTTGGTGCACACGCCGCCCATGGTCTCAATGCCCAGGGACAGGGGGGTGACATCCAGCAGCAGCAGCCCCTTCACGTCGCCGGTGAGGACGCCCGCCTGCAGGGCGGCGCCCATGGCCACGCACTCGTCGGGGTTGATGCCCTTGAAGGGCTCGCTGCCGGTGAAGTTCTTCACGGCCTCCTGCACGGCGGGAATCAGGCTGGAGCCGCCCAACAGCAGAACCTTGGAAAGGTCGCTGGGATTCAATCCGGCATCGGACATAG
>ERZ1673700.944-NODE-944-length-32610-cov-31.448165_pt1 | contig 32610 bp, 25 predicted proteins | sample MGYA00580230_ERZ1673700 | MGnify/ENA primary metagenome ERZ1673700 (study PRJEB41218, sample SAMN15661782) | gut metagenome | host: Homo sapiens | place: Canada: London | collected 2015-08-20/2019-03-30 | study: EMG produced TPA metagenomics assembly of...
CCTCATACTCCAGCCAGTGCTCCGGATCGGTACGGTCGATATAACCGAGGTTCTGAGGCACGGGGGTGTTGAAGATGATGCGGCCGACGGTAGCATCCACCAGACCGGTGTGCTCCACGCCGTCAATGGTCATGGTGCGGCGGACCTTGATGGGTGCGTGCAGGGTAACGACATGCTCAGCGTATGCCATCAGAGCCTCGTTCTCGTCGCGGAAGATCTTGCCTGCGCCCTCTTCGTTCTCGCGAACGGTGGTCAGGTAGTAGCTGCCAAGGATCATATCCTGCGTCGGGACGGTAACAGGAGCACCGTCGGAAGGCTTCAGCAGGTTGCCGGAAGCCAGCATCAGCATCTTCGCCTCGCGGCAGGCATCCTCACCCAGCGGCAGGTGAACTGCCATCTGGTCGCCGTCGAAGTCGGCGTTGAATGCGGTACATGCCAGCGGGTGCAGCTTGATGGCACGGCCCTCCACCAGCACGGGGTTGAAGGCCTGAATGCCCAGACGGTGCAGGGTAGGTGCGCGGTTCAGCAGGACCGGGTGGCCCTTGATGACGGTCTCCAAGCTGTCCCAGACTTCGGGCTTTGCGCGCTCGACCATCTTACGGGCGGACTTGATGTTGTTGGCCACGCCCTTCTCGACCAGATCCTTCATGACGAAGGGCTTGAACAGCTCCAGAGCCATCTCCTTGGGCAGACCGCACTGGTCCATCTTCAGCTCAGGGCCGACGACGATAACGGAACGGCCGGAGTAGTCAACACGCTTGCCCAGCAGGTTCTGGCGGAAGCGGCCCTGCTTGCCCTTCAGCATATCGGAAAGACTCTTCAGCGCACGGTTGCTGGGGCCAGTGACCGGGCGGCCGCGGCGGCCGTTGTCGATCAGGCTGTCAACAGCCTCCTGCAGCATCCGCTTCTCGTTGCGCACGATGATGTCGGGAGCGCCCAGCTCCAGCAGACGGCGCAGACGGTTGTTGCGGTTGATGACGCGGCGGTACAGGTCGTTCAGGTCGGAGGTGGCAAAACGGCCGCCGTCCAGCTGGACCATGGGGCGCAGGTCAGGGGGCAGCACAGGCAGCACGTCCATGACCATCCACTCGGGGCGGTTGCCGGAAATGCGGAATGCCTCAACGACCTCCAGACGCTTCAGGATGCGGACCTTCTTCTGGCCGGAGGACTTTTCGACCTCGGCGGTCAGTTCAGCGCTCAATTGATCGAGGTCGATCTCTTTCAGCAGCTCCTGAATGGCCTCGGCACCCATGGATGCCTCAAACTCGTCGCCGTAGCGCTCACGCATCTCGCGGTACTCTTTCTCGGTCAGCAGCTGCTTCTTTTCCAGCGGAGTCAGACCGGGATCGGTGACGATATAGCTTGCAAAGTAGAGGACCTTCTCCAGCAGACGGGGGCTGATGTCCAGCATCAGGCCGATGCGGCTGGGAATGCCCTTGAAATACCAGATGTGGCTGACGGGCGCGGCCAGTTCGATGTGGCCCATGCGCTCGCGGCGGACCTTCGCCTTGGTGACCTCGACGCCGCAGCGGTCGCAGATCTTGCCCTTATAGCGGATGCGCTTGTACTTACCGCAGTGGCATTCCCAGTCCTTCGTCGGTCCAAAGATGCGCTCGCAGTACAGGCCGTCGCGCTCCGGCTTCAGGGTGCGGTAGTTGATGGTCTCAGGCTTTTTGACCTCACCGTAGCTCCAGTTGCGGATCTGCTCCGGAGAAGCAAGGCCGATCTTAATGGAATCGAAAACGTTGTTTTCCATGAAACGAACCCTTTCTTAATCTCTCGTTGTTTCGATGCTCGCTGACGTAAAAACCCACTGCTCTCCCCCGCCCTGTGGGGCGGCAGCACGCGCGCCGCAGCGGGGTGGGCAGCTTGTCCGGGGTTTAGTCGTCAAAATTCACTTCGTCGGAGGAGGACTCTGCTGCAGGAGCAGCCTCGTCATCGTCCAGCACGGAGGGATCATCGAAACCTGCGTCGGCGTCCTTGATGGTGTAATCGTTGAGCAGCTCGTTCTCGTTGGTAACAGTCTCGGAACCTGCAACGTCACGCATATCGAAGCCAGTCTCTTCGTCGTCGAAGTTCTGGCGCATATCGATCTCGTTGCCTTCCTTGTCCTGAACCACGACGTCCAGACCCAGAGACTGCAGTTCCTTCAGCATGACGCGGAAGGATTCCGGGATGCCCGGCTGCGGGATGGGCTCGCCCTTGACGATGGCTTCGTAGGTCTTGACACGGCCCTCGACGTCGTCCGACTTCACGGTCAGGATCTCCTGCAGGGTGTAAGCGGCGCCGTAAGCTTCCAGTGCCCAGACTTCCATCTCGCCGAAGCGCTGGCCGCCGAACTGGGCCTTGCCGCCCAGAGGCTGCTGGGTGACCAGAGAGTAGGGGCCGGTGGAACGTGCATGGATCTTATCGTCAACGAGGTGATGCAGCTTGAGGTAGTACATATAACCGACGGTGACGCGGTTATCGAACTTCTCACCGGTACGGCCATCGTAAACGGTGGTCTTGCCGTCGCGGTCGAGCTCGATCTTGGAGAAGTCGATGATATGGCCCTTCTCGCCCATGATCTTGGGGAGCTTGGTGGGATAAGCCGGAGCATTCTCACCGTGCCACAGCTCGCGGGCGGTATCGAAGGTATCGCCGATGTCGGCCTCGCGGGCGGAGTCGAAGACGGGGGTCATGACCTTGATGCCGCAAGCCTTGGCTGCGTAGCCGAGGTTGACTTCCAGAACCTGACCGATGTTCATACGGGAAGGAACGCCCAGCGGGTTCAGCACGATGTCCAGCGGAGTGCCGTCGGGCAGGTAGGGCATATCCTCCTGCGGCAGGATGCGGGAAACGACACCCTTGTTGCCGTGACGGCCTGCCATCTTATCGCCGACGCTGATCTTACGCTTCTGAGCGATGTAGCAGCGGACGACCTCGCGGACGCCGGGCTGCAGCTCATCGCTGTTCTCCGGGGTGAAGACCTTGACATCCACGATGATGCCGTACTCGCCGTGAGGCACGCGCAGAGAGGTATCGCGGACTTCGCGGGCCTTCTCGCCGAAGATGGCGCGGAGCAGACGCTCCTCAGCGGTCAGCTCGGTCTCGCCCTTCGGGGTGACCTTACCGACCAGAATGTCGCCGCTCTTGACCTCGGCACCGATGCGGATGATGCCGCGCTCGTCCAGATCCTTCAGGGCATCCTCCGAAACGTTGGGGATGTCGCGGGTGATCTCTTCGGGTCCGAGCTTGGTGTCACGGGACTCGGTCTCATACTCCTCGATGTGGATAGAGGTGTAAACGTCCTCACGGACGATCTTCTCATTCAGCAGGACGGCGTCCTCGTAGTTGTAGCCCTCCCAAGTCATGAAGCCGATCAGAGCATTCTTGCCCAGAGAGATCTCGCCATTGCGCATAGCGGGGCCGTCGGCCAGAACCTGACCGGCCTTGACGCTCTCGCCCACCTCGACGATGGGGCGCTGGTTGATGCAGGTGCCGGCGTTGGAGCGGGCGAACTTGACCAGCGGGTAGTTGTCCAGAGTGCCCTGCTCGTTGCGGACGACCACATGATCGGCGTCCATCTTCTCCACGATGCCGTCATTCTTTGCCAGAACGGCGGTGCCGGAGTCGGTAGCAGCCTTGTACTCCATACCGGTAGCAACGATGGGCTGCTGGGTGACCATCAGAGGCACGGCCTGACGCTGCATGTTGGAACCCATCAGAGCACGGTTACAGTCATCGTTCTCAAGGAAGGGGATGCAGGCGGTTGCAACAGAGACCATCATTCGGGGCGAGACGTCCATGTAATCGACCTTTTCGGCGTCGATTTCCAGAATGTCGTCGCGGCGGCGGGCAGAAACGCGGGGACGGATGAAGTGCTTGCCTTCGTCCAGCGGCTCGTTGGCCTGAGCAACAACGTACTCATCCTCGACGTCAGCGGTCATATACTCGACCTCGTCGGTGACGACCTGATCGATCAGGCGGCCATTCTCGTCGTAGGTCTTCTTGACCTTGCGGTACGGAGCTTCCACGAAGCCGTACTCGTTGATCTTTGCATAGGATGCCAGATAGGAGATCAGACCGATGTTCGGGCCTTCAGGAGTCTCGATGGGGCACATACGGCCGTAGTGGCTGTAGTGAACGTCGCGGACCTCGAAACCTGCGCGGTCACGGCTCAGACCGCCGGGGCCCAGAGCAGACAGACGGCGCTTGTGGGTCAGCTCAGCCAGAGGGTTGTTCTGATCCATGAACTGAGACAGCGGAGAAGAACCGAAGAACTCCTTGATGGCGGCAACGACCGGGCGGATGTTGATCAGCGCCTGCGGAGTGATAACGCTCTGATCCTGACTCTGCAGGGTCATGCGCTCACGGATGACGCGCTCCATGCGGGAGAAGCCGATGCGGAACTGGTTCTGCAGCAGCTCACCGACGCTGCGGATACGGCGGTTGCCCAGATGGTCGATATCATCGGTGGTGCCGACGCCGTGGCCCAGACCGTTCAGGTAGTTGATGGAGGACAGGATGTCCTTCACGGTGACGGTGCGGCCGATCAGCTGGTCGTGGTTGCGGCGGAGCATTTCCTTCTGCTCCTCCACATCGGAGGTGGTGTCGAGGATCTTCTTGATCTCATCGAAGGAGCAGCGCTCGTTGATGCCGCACTCTTTGACGTCAAAGGAGAAGAAGCCCTGTGCGTCCACACAGCCGTTGGTGATGACCTTGACCTTTTTGCCCTCGATCAGCAGGACGACGGTATCCACACCGGCGTTGTCAGCCTTCTCGGCCAGCTCGCGGGTGATCTTGCCGTTGGCCTCGACGATGACCTCACCGGTCAGGGGAGCCACGATGTTCTCAGCGGCCACAAAGCCGGTGATGCGGCGGGCCAGAGAGAGCTTCTTGTTCATCTTATAACGGCCGAAACGAGACAGGTCGTAGCGGCGCGGGTCGAAGAACAGCATGTTGATCTGGCTGGTAGCGGACTCCACCGTGGGAGGCTCGCCGGGGCGCAGCTTGCGGTAAACTTCCAGCAGACCCTCTTCCTGATTCTTGGTGGTATCCTTTTCCAGCGTGGCGAGGATGCGCTCATCGTCGCCGAAGAAGTTCAGGATGTCCTCATTGGTGGACAGACCCAGCGCACGGCACAGCACGGTGACGGGCAGCTTGCGGTTCTTATCGATGCGGACATAGAACACGTTGGCGGCATCGGTCTCATACTCCAGCCATGCACCGCGGTTGGGGTTCATGGTCGCGCTGTACAGATCGTTGCCGACTTTATCTTTGGCATCTCCGTAGAATACGCCGGGAGAACGGACCAGCTGGCTGACGATCGCACGCTCAGCACCGTTGATCACGAAGGTGCCGGCATCGGTCATCAGGGGGAAATCTCCCATGAAGATCTCCTGATCCTTGACCTCACCAGTCTCCTTGTTCAGCAGACGAGCCGTCACGCGCAGGGGGGCGGCGTAGGTCACGTCGCGCTCCTTGCACTCCTTGATGCTGTACTTAGGCTCCTTATCGAGACGGAAGTCCACGAAGCTCAGTGCCAGATTGCCGGTGTAGTCCTCAATGGTGCCGATATCGTGGAAGACCTCTTTCAGGCCCTCGTCCAGGAACCACTGATAAGAGTTCTTCTGGACCTCGATCAGGTTCGGCATACTGATGACTTCGTCGATGTGGGAGAAGCTCATGCGCTCGGTTTTGCCGAGCTTTACGGGCTTGACTTTCATCATAAAATCAACCACTCCTTACTTTTATACTCTACGGATGTTGCGTTATACGGGTCAAATTTGAGCAGACACACATAAATCGACCCGTATCCTCGGAGGAAGTTCGGCGTTTTTCACAAACTTTTCCTTCCATGCCTTTCGGCCGGTGGAATACAAACTCCCTTTTTGGCGCACTAGGCCATTATGTGATACTAATGCAGTATACACCCATAAAGCCTTGTTGTCAAGCCATTTTTCGCATTTCAGGCCGATTTTTTTGTCAAGCGCCTTCTTTCTTCGCACGCACGGAAGCGTGTACGTTTTGCTCGTTTTGGGCCTTGATTTTTTGTTTTTGCACGTTCTCACCTAAAACACCCTTGTGCATTTTGTACAGGTTGACTCTTGTTTTCCGCAAAGCAAAAGCACCCCGGCCGGCAGGGTGCTTTTGCATCGTTCTTATTCCAGATAATCCTTCAGCCGTTTGGCGCGGCTGGGGTGGCGGAGCTTGCGCAGAGCCTTGGCTTCGATCTGGCGGATGCGCTCCCGTGTGACGTTGAACTCCCGCCCCAGCTCTTCCAAGGTGCGGGGCTGGCCGTCGTCCAGACCGAACCGCAGGGTCAGTACCCGCTCCTCGCGGGGCGTCAGGCTCTTGAGGACGTTCATCAGCTCCTGCCGCAGCAGCTGGCGGCCCGCTTCGTCCACAGGGACCCCGGCCTCCTCATCCTGAATGAAATCCTCCAGATGGGCGTCTTCCTCCTCCCCCACCGGCGTTTCCAAGCTGATGGGTTCCTGCGACAACTGCAAAAGCTCCCGCACCCGGTCAGGCTCCATCTCCAAACGGACGGCGATCTCTTCCGCCGTCGGTTCCCGGCCATTTTTCCGAAGCAGCTCCCCTGCCGTCTTTTTGACCCGGTTGATGTGCTCCACCAAATGCACCGGGATGCGGATGGTCCGGCCTTGGTCGGCGATGGCGCGGGTAACGGACTGGCGGATCCACCACGTTGCATAGGTGGAGAACTTGAAGCCTTTGTCCGGCTCAAATTTTTCCGCCGCCTTCATCAGGCCGAGGTTGCCCTCTTGGATGAGGTCAAGGAAGGGCAGCCCCCGGCCCGCATAGCGCTTGGCCACCGAGACCACCAGCCGCAGGTTCGCTTCGCTGAGCTTCTGCCGGGCTTCCATGTCCCCTGCCTTGGCGGCACGGGCCAATGCCCGCTCTTCTTCGGCGGAAAGCAGCGGCACCCGGCCGATCTCTTTCAGGTAGGCTTTCACCGGGTCATCCAGCGCAACGCCCTCCGCCGAGAGCTCATGCTCCAACCGCCCGATCTGCGCTTCGTCCAGCAGCGGGACATCCGGTTCCTCCTCGGCCACGCGGATGCCGCGGGCTTCCAGCTCCGCATACAGCGCATCCAGCCCGGCAACGTCATAATCCTGCTCGTCCATCGCACGGCTGACCTGTTCCGGCGTCAGGGTGTGCCGCCGGGCACGAGCCGCCAAGATCTTTGCCAATTCCTCTGTTTGCGACATTTTCCGCATAATTCCTTCTCCTTCCGACTCCAGCCGGGAGGAAAGGGAGCAGTTCAGTCTTCCGCAGGGGCGCTGCCCTGTTTCTTTTCTCGCATCGACTGGAGATATCGTTCTAGATCTTCATTCGACATCTGGGCCGCCTTGTTCGCCATGGGGGTCCCGCGGGCGATCCGGTCCAGATAAAACCCGATGTCTTCCGGGGTACAGTTGACATCACTGTATTGTGCCGCAAGACGGCTCAGTTCATTCAGTGCTTCTTCGCTCTGCACAAAGCCGTGGAGGGTGGAAAGGCTGACCTCCACCCCCTGCTGCTGGCAGTCCAGCATGGCCTGATACAGCTCTTTCTGCTGGGCCAGCAGGAACTTGTCCGGGGAGAGCTGAGCCCGCACCTGCGGGATGTAGCTCGGCTCCCGCAGCAGAGCCGCCAAGAGCCGCTGCTCCGCCGAGGCCACGCCCAGCGCCTGTGAGCCGCCCGCGCTGTAGGGGACGCTGATCTGGTTCATCTCGCCGGACTGCAGCCGGGCGCGGTTCTGGTCCCTGCGGCGCTTGTTGCCCGCCTTTTTCACGGCGGCAGCCAACTGGGTCATGATGGCCGTTTTGGAGATGTTCGTCTCCTCGGCCAGCCGCCCGGCGTAGACCTCCTGCTCCGTGGGGTTGGAGCGTTCGGCCAGCATGTCCACGGCCTCGCGGACGTATTCGAGCCGCTGGGCATCCTGTTTCAGGTCATATTGATCCCGCAGCCGCTTGAGCCGGAAATCCAGCGCGTTGCCCACGCCGTCCAGCAGGGCTTGGAACCGCTCGGCCCCGTATTTTTTGATGTACTCGTCCGGGTCCTTTGCGCCGGGGATCTGGAGCACCCCCACCCGCACCGGGCTGTTCCGGAACAGTTCCAGCGAGCGGAGGGTCGCCTTCTGGCCCGCTTCGTCCGAGTCGTAGCTGAGGATGACCTCCTCCGCGTACTCGCTGATGAGCCGCACCTGCTCCGGCGTCAGAGCCGTGCCGCAGGCGCAGACGGCGGTGTCGATGCCCGCCTGCTGCATACTGATGACGTCCATATAGCCCTCACAGAGGACGAACCGCCGGGACGCGCTCTTTTTCGCGATCTGGAGCGCGAACACCGTCTCCGATTTATGATAGACCAGCGTTTCCGGGCTGTTGACGTATTTCGGTTTGGAGTCGTCCAGCACGCGCCCGCCAAAGGCGATGATGTTGCCGCGCAGATCGAAGATGGGCGTCATGACCCGCTTCCAGAACAGGCAGTAGATGCGGCCCGATTGGCTGCGCTTGAACAGGCCGCTGGCGTCCAGCTCCTGCTGGTTGTAACCCTTATCCCGCAGAAACTGATACAGAGCTTGTCCGTCGTTGGGGGCATAGCCGAGGCCGAACCGAACGATGGTCTTATCGTCCAAGCCGCGGCGGCGCCAGTAGGCGCGGGCCTGACGGGCTTCCTCCACCGTGGAGTTCAGGCAGGCATGGAAGAACCGCGCGGCCTCCTTGTTCATCGAGAGGATGCGGCTGCGCATCCGCCCGGTCTTGTCGTCCTCCTGCGGCTCCGGCATCCCGGCGCGGCCAGCCAGCAGCTTGACGGCCTCGCCATAGCTGATGCTGTTGATTTTTTTCGCAAAGGTGATGGCGTCGCCGCCCGCCCCGCAGCCAAAGCAGTAAAAGCTCTGGGTGTCCGGGTAAACATAGAACGAGGGGGTCTTCTCACTGTGGAAGGGGCACAGCCCGCCGTACAGGCGGCCCTTCCGTTTCAGTTGGACATAGCTGCCCACCAGATCCACGATGTCCGTCCGGCGGGTCAGCTCTTCAATATATTCGTGTGGGATCATTTCGTCTTTTCCCTGCTCCTTTTATAATACGTGCCACTTGCGGGGCACGAACACATCCTCAAAGGTCCGGATGGCGAACTCGTCGCTCATGCCGCTGATGTAGTCGGTCACGGCCCGGTCCCTGCCCTCCTGATAGGCCAGCTGCAAGTAGAAATTGGACATCTGGTCGATGTGGGTCAGGTAATACTCGTAAAGCTCCGTGAGGACCTTTTCCACTTTTTGCTCTTCCCGCTTGGCGGTGCGGTCGGTGTAGACGTTGGCGTACATGAAATCCTTCAGGGCGAGGAAGGCTTCTTCCTCCTCGCTGCCCACGGCCACATCGCCGTCGCTGTGGAGCAGGATGCTGTTGATCATGGTCGTGATGCGCTGGGATTTCGTCTCGCCCAGCACCGCCGTGCACCCCTTGGGGAGGGTGGCCGGGTCCAGCACCCCGGCGCGGACCGCATCCTCGATATCGTGGTTGACGAAGGCGATCTGGTCCGCCATCCGAACGATGCGCCCTTCCGGCGTGGCCGCCCACGTGCCCTTGGTGTGGGTGATGATGCCGTTGCGCACCTCCCACGTCAGGTTCAGGCCCTTGCCGTCCTTTTCCAGCTTATCCACGACCCGCAGACTCTGGCGGTAGTGCTTGAAGCCGTCCGGGCAGAGCTTGTCCAGCGCGCTTTCGCCCGCGTGGCCGAAGGGAGTGTGCCCAAGGTCGTGGGCCAGACTGATGGCTTCGGTCAGGTCCTCGTTCAGCCGCAGGGCGCGGGCAATGGTGCGGGCGATCTGCGAAACTTCCAGCGTATGCGTCAGCCGGGTGCGGTAGAGGTCGCCTTCCGGCGAGAGGAAGACCTGCGTCTTCTGCTTGAGCCGCCGGAACGCCTTGCAGTGGAGCACGCGGTCCCGGTCCCGCTGGAACACGGGGCGGATGGGGTCCTGCGGCTCCGGCCTTGCCCGGCCCCGGCTGGCATCGCTGAAGGTCGCCCATGGGGCAAAGGTCAGCCGCTCGATCTCTTCGGTACGCTGGCGTACATCCATCCGAAATCCCTCGCTTTCGTTTCTGCGCCCCCTTCCCCGCCGCTATTTTAGCAAAACGGCCCTGTCGAAGGGGGAAAATCGCTGTCATTCCAAAAAATAAACCTCTCCGTCACGCTTCGCGTGCCAGCTCCCCTAATAGGGGAGCCCTTGGCATTGCGGTCAAGCTGCTGGCTTCCACCTCTTAAAAGGGTGCGTAAAACGGCTTCGAAACGCGCACCTGCGCTGCGCCCCGCGTCAGCTCCCGGAGCTGTTCCAGCAAAGGCGGCTCAGTGCCTTCGGGCATCTGCCAGCGCAGGGTCACGCGGTCGGTGAACTGGGGGTCTGCAAGCTTCGCCCCCGCCCCGTTGATGAGCAGAGCCGCCCGCTCATAGAGCGAGTAGTCCACCGTGACTTCCAGCTCCACCACGCTGCGCACCGTGACGACCTCGGCGGCTTCCAGCGCACGGGCCGTGGCGGTGGTGTAGGCACGGACAAGGCCGCCCGTGCCCAGCAGCACGCCGCCGAAGTACCGGGTGACCACCACGATCAGGTCGGTCAGGCCGCTGTGCTGCAGCACCTCCAGCGCAGGGGTGCCGGCCGTCTTGGCGGGCTCGCCGTCGTCGGAATAGCGCTCCCGGTTGCCCTCCCGCAGGCGGTAAGCGTACACGTTGTGCCGCGCCGTGCGGTTGGCCGCCCGCACCTGCTCCAGAAAGGCCACGGCCTTTTCCTCACTGTCTGCAAACGAGAGCTGCGCAATGAAGCGGCTCTTCTTCTCTTCGTATTCGCCGATGGCCGTGCCCCGGACGGTGCGGTAATCCTCCACGCTGGTTCCTCCTGTTTTCTGCAATTGGTCAAGTTTAGTATAGCATAAATCCGCACAAAGAAAAAGCCCGGCACGAGCGGATGCTCGTGCCGGACCTTCCCCCGGATTTATTTGAAGCACGGAGATATCATTTTGAAGAAGCTCTTATCAGACGAAGAGCTGTACCCACTGGTGGCCCCAAGCGGAAGTGGCATCGAAGTAGTAGCCAACGCCCATCTCGGTAGCGGAGGGGTTCAGAATGTTTGCGCGGTGGCTGTCGGAAGCCATCCAAGAGTCGAACACTTCCTGAGCAGAAGCTTCGCCCCAGCCGATGTTCTCGCCTTCGCCCTCGCCGGTCTGCTTGACGCCATACTCACCCAGAACGGTGAAGCAGTTGGTGCCATCGGGGCGGGTGTGGGAAGCGGTCTTTGCAACTTCCTGTGCGCGCTTCTCAGCGGCTGCGTTCAGGTTTGCATCGCCCAGAGCCAGAGCGGAGAGGCCGTTCTTGGTGCGCTCGTTGTTCACCAAAGTCAGGAGCTCCTGTGCGAACTGGTTGTTGCTGGTGTTGGGAGCGTAGGTGAAGATCATGACCCAGTAGTTGCCGTACTCGCCGCCTTCGTAGTAGCCGATGCCAACGTGGGTGGCGTCCTTGCTCATCATGCGGGCACGGAAGAAATCGTAACGGTTCCAAGTTTCGAAGACATCTTCAGCGGAATCGGAAGCTGCCCAGTAGTTCTCGCCAACTTCGATCTCATTGACACCGTACTCAGCGAGGACGGTGAACTCGCGGCTGCCATTGGGGCGGTTGTAGGAGTAGTTGGTTGCCAGCTCTTCGGCGCGGGCCTGAGCGGCTGCGTTCAGCTCGGTGCTGCCGATGGTCAGAGGAGCGATGCCATTGGCTGCGCGCTCGTTGTTGATGAGGCTCAGCAGCTCGGCGCCATTGGAAGTTGCAGCGTGTGCGGGCATTGCCATGACCATCATCAGGCAGAACATTGCAGCGCACAGGAGCAGGTTCTTCAGGACGTTTTTCGTAGTGTTACGCATCGTATTACCCTCTTTTGAGTGACCCTACGAAAAAAGGTGTCGATCTACCAAAACACACTCGGCAAATCGACACCTAGTATTCCTAGATGGAGGTCGCTCAAAGGGCGGGCACTGCGTGTCCGTTTTGAGAAGCAACTGGCTGCCATTTTACAGGCCCTATAGCTTTGCGTCACAGCCTTTCGACTGCTTTGCCGAGAATATTCAGTTTTGACGCCCTTCTTCCGTAAGAGAAGAATTACAATGAAAAAAGGTGTTGATCTGCTGATACACTCGGCAAATCAACACCTGAAATTCAGATGAAGGTCACTCGACATTCCACATGGTTGTGTTCTGTCCGAGAAGCAACTGGCTGCCATTTTACAGGCCCTATAGCTTTGCGTCACAGTCTTTCGACTGCTTTGCCGAGGATATTCAATTCAAAAAACCTTTCCTGCAGTCCGTAGGTTTTCTTTCGTCCGCCTCCGTTCCGCGATCCTATACTACCACATCCCACCTCCCCTGTCAACACTCTGCGACAGCTTTTTTCAAAATTTTTCCGTTTTCTGTTTTCGGCAGCCGTTTTTTCCGGTTCCTTATACCTATTACAATGGACGAATCCCTTGCCAAGGCCCTGCCGCAGTGGTAGAATGAAAATGAAATATCAAGCGTATGATTTTCGACATTTTTCGAAGGAGATTTACATATGGAGTGTACCACTCTGCAGGAGGATGTCCTCTACTCCCAGAACACCTCCAAGCTGACCCCCGAAAGCATCGCCGCCATCCAGAACACCGTCCAGCGCAGCCAGCCGGTCGGCGTAGTGGCAGGCCTGTATGATGAAGCGCTCACCATCACAGATGTGAGCGGTTTCTTTTTAAAAAACCTCGGTTACGAATACGAAGATTTCTGCCGTGTCACCGGCTGTTCGCTCCGGGCGCTGTTCTACGGCGAGAACCAGAGCTTTCTGGCGCCGGAGCGCTGGCCCCTCATCACCGCAGACGGCGACGGCCAGCTGCTGACGAAGGACGGCGTGCCCATTTTTGCACGGCTGTACAAAATGGACTCCACCAACAGCGACGGTGCCCCCATTTGGATCCTTTCCGCCCAGATGGACTGGGTCCGCCAGAACCTCCACCTCGTCAACAGCGTCATGCGCTCCGGCATATGGTACATCGACTGTGACCACACCGGTTCCCCCACCGGCGTGGTCTACAGCCATGAGTTCCGCCGGATGCTGGGCTACCACGACGTTCTGGATTTTCCCAACACGCTGGACGCTTGGTCTGCCCTCATCCACCCGGACGACCGGGGCCCGGTGCTGGCCGCGCTGGATCGCTCCCTCTCTGACCGGACCGGTGCCAGCCCCTACGATGTCGAGTACCGGATGCGTCTGCCCGACGGCCATTATGAGTGGTTCCGGGACAGCGCCGAGGCCAGCCGCCGCCTGAACGGCACCATCCGCCGCTTCGTGGGCGTTTTCGTCAATGTGGACAAGGAGAAAAAGGCGGAACTTCTCGTCAAAAAGAGCGAGGCCTTCCACCGCGCCTACACGGAATCCAACCTCTGCGAATATTACGTCGATCTCCAGACCGATCATTTTGACCCCCTCAAGGAGGCTCCCTCCTTTCTGAGCGCCTTCGAGCAGCCCTCGTGGGATGCGCTGGTCTGCTCCTACCGCGACCGCTTCATTGCGCCCGAAGACCGGGACGCCGTGGCCATGATCTTTGACCGCAGCTACATCACCGAGCGCTTCCGGCAGAAACGCCCGGAGTTGAGCTTTGAGTGCCGCCTCCATCTGAACGGCGAGGAACGCTGGGTGCGGAACGTGGTCATGCCCGGCGAGACCGCCGGAGACCCCCGCTATGCCATCGTCTTCATCCGCGACATCACCGACTCCAAAAAGGAGGCCGCCCAGATCGCCGCGCTGACCCAGCAGAACAAGGCCATGGATATGCTGCTGCAAAGCACGGTCAAGCTCGTGGATCGGTACTTCCTGTGCAACCTTTCCACGGATGAATATACTTTCTACAACATGCTCTCCGCCGCCAGCCGCCCTTCCAGCGGCTGCTACCACGACCTTGTGGCCTACTTCCTCGCGCAGTTCCAGCCCATCGGCGGCGAACGGACGCTGGAAGAGAGCCTCTCCCCCGCTCACCTGCGCCAGCAGCTCCGCACCCCGGACGACATCTACCGCTTCGAGTACAGCACCAAAGATGAGACCCAGTTCAAGACCATGGCCATTCTGCCCGTCTCGTGGAAGGACGGCGTGGTGGAACAGGCCCTCTTCGTCGCACAGGATGTCACGCAGGAAAAGAAGACGGAGATCGCCTCTCGCAAGGCCCTCAAGGATGCTTACGACGCGGCCAACCGCGCCAATCGCGCCAAGACCGAGTTTCTTTCCAATATGAGCCACGACATCCGCACCCCCATGAACGCCATCGTCGGCATGACAGCCATTGCCGGGGCCAACATCAACAACCCGGAGCGGGTGGCCGATTGTCTGGGGAAGATCACCCAGTCCAGCCACCATCTGCTCGGCCTGATCAACGAAGTGCTGGATATGTCCCGCATTGAGAGCGGCAAGGTCGTGCTCAACGAGGAAGCGTTCAATCTGGCCGAACTGGTGGACGACCTCATCGGCATCAACAAGGGCAACATCGCCGCCCACGGCCACAGCCTCGATGTCCACCTGCACAAGCTGGAACATGAGGACGTCTACGGCGACAGTCTGCGCATCCAGCAAGTCATCACCAACATCCTCAGCAACGCCATCAAGTACACCCCAGACGGCGGCCACATCGTCTTTTCCATCGCCGAGCAGCCGACCCACTCCCCCGGCGTAGGCTGCTACCAGTTCACCGTGAAAGACAACGGCATCGGCATGACGCCGGAGTTCCAGAAGATCCTGTTCGAGCCTTTCACCCGCGCGGACGACAAGCGCACCACCAAAATTCAGGGCACCGGTCTCGGCATGGCTATCACCCAGAACGCCGTGAACATGATGAACGGCACCATCGACGTAGAAAGCGAGCTGGGCAAGGGCAGCAAGTTCACCGTGACCATCTTCCTGAAGCTGCAAAACCGTTCCACCGAGCAGATCGACGAGCTGGCCCATCTGCCGGTTCTCGTGGTGGATGACGATGTGCTGTGCTGCGAGAGCACGGTCGAGATGCTGCAGGAAGTGGGCATCGACGGCGAGTGGACCACCTCCGGCGAGGAAGCCGTCGCCCGCGCCGCGGCCCGCCACGAGGCACACAACGATTACTTCGCCGTCCTCGTGGACTGGAAGATGCCGGGCATGAACGGCGTCGAGTTTACCCGGTGCATCCGGCAGAAACTCGGCAAAGCACTGCCCATCGTCGTGCTGACGGCCTATGACTACACGGATATCGAGGACGAGGCCCGCACCGCCGGGGTCAACGACTTCATTACAAAGCCGCTCTTCCGCTCCCGCCTGACCGCCGCGCTGAAAAATCTCGTGGCGGGCAAACCGAACGCCGCCGACCGGAACGAACTGGACGAGCTGGCCCGCTGCGATTACACCGGCAAGCGCATCCTTCTGGTGGAGGACAACGAGCTGAACCGCGAGATCGCCAAGGAGATCATCGGGATGACCGGCGTCTCCATCGAGTGTGCCGAAAACGGCCGGGAGGCCGTAGAAAAGTTCACAGCAGCCCCCGTCGGCTATTACGATCTGATCTTCATGGACATCCAGATGCCGCTGATGAACGGCTACGAGACCACCGCCGCCATCCGGGCCCAGACGCTCCACGGCGGGCAGACCATCCCCATCGTTGCCATGACGGCCAACGCCTTTGCCGAGGATGTCGTCCTCTCCCGCAATGCGGGCATGAACGATCACATCGCAAAACCCCTCGACCTGAACAAGCTGAACGACGTGTTGCGGCAATGGCTGTGATCGCTTGCGTTTTTCGCGTGTGTGTGCTATACTTTCTAGCGAACTGAATAGAAAACAGTCGGTGCGTTTCGTCATTTTGCTGATAAGCGGAGGGCAGAAACGTTAAAAGGGAAGCGGGTGCACAATCCCGCACGATCTCGTCACTGTGATAAGGGAGTCCCCCGTCCGGGTGCTTTGGGCGCCGGTCACTGGAGCATCTGCTCTGGGAAGACGGCGGAGGGCGGTGATCTTTCAGTCAGGAAACCTGCCGGTTGTTGGTACGGGAGCGTATGCTCCAAATCACGAGGAATTGGTTGTACCCAAAAAGCCTGAATCATTGGAAAAGGTCCTTTTTGTTTTGCCATCCCGCAAACAAAAGGGGCCTTTTTGTTTGGTCAGGTTCTCTTTCCTGTACCCTTCTGTCCGGTTCGAACGAATGTATCCAAAACAGGAAAGGAACACAGAACATGAGAAAACGCACGATCCACAAGGCGGCGGCCGCTCTGACCGCCCTCACCCTCTGTGCCGGTGTGCTCACCGGCTGCGGCGGGTCTGCATCCAGCACCGCTGCTTCCAGCGTGGCAAGCTCTGCCGCCGCATCCAGCGAAGTTTCCAGTGAGGAGGCAGATGAATTGGCTGCAAAGAACGTTGCCGATCTGATCGACGCCATCTATGTGCAGGAGCGCAACGACAACACCGACGAGCAGTGCGCTGCCGCCAAGGCCGCTTGGGACGCTCTGACCGACGCACAGAAGGAGCTGGTCGAGGGCGAAGAGGCCGACCCCGATTACTTTGGCCGCGACACCGGCGATGCCTCCAAGGACGACAGCCGCAACGAGGACAACATCGGCGAAAATGAGCTGCTGGTGGTCTCCTTCGGCACCTCCTTCAACGACAGCCGCGTGGCCGACATCAAGGGCATCGAGGATGCTCTGCAGGAAGCTTACCCGGATTGGTCGGTCCGCCGTGCCTTCACCGCCCAGATCATCATCAACCATGTGCAGGCCCGTGACGGCGAGAAGATCGACAACATGCAGCAGGCCATGGATCGCGCTGTGGCCAACGGCGTGAAGAACCTCGTGGTCCAGCCCACCCACCTGATGCACGGCGCCGAGTACGACGAGATGATGGAGATGATCGACTCCTACCGCGACAAGTTCGAATCCGTCGCTGTGGCAGAGCCCCTGCTGGGCGAGGTCGGTTCCGACGCTGCCGTCATCAACGCCGACAAGGAAGCCGTTGCCAAGGCTGTGACCGCCGCTGCCGTGAAGGAAGCCGGTTACGACAGCCTCGACGCCGCTGCTGCCGACGGTGTGGCCTTCGTCTTCATGGGCCACGGCACCTCTCACACCGCAAAGGTCAGCTACAGCCAGATGCAGACCACCATGGGCACCCTTGGTTACAACAACGTCTTCATCGGCACCGTCGAAGGCGAGCCGGAGGAGACCGCTTGTGAGAACGTGATCGAAGCCGTCAAGGCTGCCGGTTACACCAAGGTCGTTCTGCGCCCGCTGATGGTCGTTGCCGGTGACCACGCCAACAACGATATGGCCGGTGAGGACGCCGATTCTTGGCTGAGCCAGTTCAAGGCCGCCGGTGCCTTCGACTCCATCGACTGCCAGATCAATGGTCTGGGTGAGATCGACGACATCCAGCAGCTCTACGTTGCCCACACCAAAGCCGCCATTGATTCCCTGAACGGCTAATATCCCGCATTTCATTGCCCGAAGGGAGAAATCTTTTCGGGCAATTTTTATGGGAGCCGCCCCCGCATGAGGAGGAGGCTCCCACCCATCTGAAATTTTGATTTTTTGAGGTATTTGATCGATGCGCTGCAAACAGTTTCTTACGCTTTCCGCCGCAACCCTGATTTTGGCCGCTGCCCTCACCGGCTGCGGTGCTTCTTCCTCCACCGCAAGCTCCGCCGCGACCTCGGAGGCCGCGTCTTCGGCTGCTTCTTCCGTGGTCGCGACCTCAGAGGCTGCTTCGGAGGCCGCTGCCACCCTGCCGGACGGCGTCTACACCGCCGACTTCGAGACCGACAGCAGCATGGTCCACGCCAACGAAGCCTGTGACGGCAAGGGCACCCTGACCGTGAAGGACGGCCAGATGACCTTCCACGTCAGCCTTGCTTCCAAGAAGATCGTCAACCTGTATCTGGGCAGCGCGGCCGATGCCGACGCCAACAAGGCCGACTGGCTGCTCCCCACCACCGACACCGTGACCTACTCCGACGGCACCACCGAAGAGGTGTACGGCTACGATATCCCCCTGACCGCCGTAGACGAGGACTTTGCCCTCGCCATCCTCGGCACCAAGGGCAAGTGGTACGACCACACCGTCAGTGTCCGCAACGCAGAACCCAAGGCCGAAGAGGCCGCAGAGACCCCTGCGGACGGCGAGTACAGCGTCAATGTCGTGCTGGAGGGCGGTTCCGGCCGCGCCAGCGTGGACAGCCCCGCTGCCCTGACCGTCGCGGACGGCAGGATGACCGCTGCGATCGTCTGGAGCAGCCCCAACTACGATTATATGATCGTGGACGGCGAGAAGTATCTGCCCACCAACACCGAGGGCAACTCCACCTTTGAGATCCCTGTGGCTGCGCTGGGCACTCCCCTCTCCGTCGTGGCGGATACCGTTGCCATGAGCGCCCCCCACGAGATCGAGTACACCCTGACCTTTACCCTGAACTGATATGATCTCACGTCGCAATTTTCTGAAAGCCCTTCCCGCCTCTGCCCTTCTGCTCAGCAGCTGCGCAGCGCAGTCCGCCCCCGCCAATACGGACAAGCTGGTGTTCAGCCACAGCTACCCGCTGGACTACGCGGCCCAGTTCACAGCCGACTGCTACGAGGGGGGCTATACCCTGCTCTCCCTCCCCGATTCGGATCAGAAGTTCCTTGTCGTTCCGGAGGATGCCGCCGAAGTGGACGCCCTCCCCGACGGCGTGACCGTCCTACGCCAGCCGGTGCAGAACATTTACCTCGTCTCTACATCGGTCATGGATCTGTTTATCCACCTCGACGCGCTGGACACGATCACTCTTTCCGGCACCAAAGCCGAGGGCTGGTACCTCGACGAGGCCAAAACCGCCATGGAAGCCGGGCGCATCGCCTACGCGGGCAAGTACAGCGCCCCGGACTACGAGCAGATTTTAGCCGCCAATTGCAGCCTCGCCATTGAGAACACCATGATCTTCCACACCCCGGAGGTCAAGGAGCAGTTGGAACGGTTCGGCATCCCGGCGCTGGTGGAACGCTCCAGCTACGAGAGCGGCCCCCTCGCCCGGATGGAGTGGATCAAATTCTGGGGCATCCTGCTGGGCAAAGAGGAGCTGGCCGAGCAGGTGTTCGCCGCACAGACCGAGCGCATCGCCGTGCTGGCCGACCAAGCGCCCACCGGCAAGACCTGCGCCTTTTTCTCCATCACGGCCAACGACCTCGCCAATGTCCGCAAGGGCGGCGACTACGTGGCCCAGATGATCGAACTGGCGGGCGGCGATTACGTTTTTTCCGACCTGACCGACAGCGGCAACAGCCTTTCCACCATGAACCTCCCGCTGGAAGATTTCTACGCTGGGGCCAAGGATGCCGACGTGCTGCTCTACAACAGCACCATTGAGGGCGTCGTCTCCACCATCGACGAGCTGGTGGCCAAGTGCCCCCTGCTGGCCGAGTTCAAGGCCGTGCAGAACGGCGATGTCTGGTGCACCACCCAGAGCTTTTTCCAGCAGAGCATGGAGTTGGCCGATTTCGTGGTGGACCTCCACCGCGTCCTGACCGAAGATGCCCCCGCCGACCTGCAATTCCTCACCCACGTGACCTGATGAAAGGAGCCGCTCATGACAAGCCAAAAACGCCTTGCCGCAGCCTATCTGCTTCTGGCGCTCCTGTTGGTGATCCTCTTCGCCGCGAACATCTTCTGGGGCAGCGTGGCGCTGACGCCGGGAGCCGTGGTCTCGGCACTGCTGGGCCGCGGGCAGGACGCCCTGTCCGTCGGCATCATCACCCAGCTCCGCCTTCCCCGCGCGGTCATGGTCGTGCTGCTGGGGGCGGCGCTTTCGGCGGCGGGCTACCTGCTCCAGACCTTTTTCGCCAACCCCATTGCGGGCCCCTTCGTCATGGGCATCTCCAGCGGGGCCAAGCTGGCCGTGGCGCTGGTCATGGTGGTCTTCCTGAACCGGGGGCTGCTGACCAATTCCGTCACCCTCATCCTCGCCGCTTTTGCGGGGGCCATGGCTGCCATGGCCTTTGTGCTGGCCGTGGCACGCCGGGTGCAGCGGATGAGCATCCTCGTCATCTGCGGCATCATGATCGGTTACATCTGTTCCTCCATCACCGAATTCGTGGTGGCCTTTGCGCAGGATTCGAACATCGTCAACCTCCACAACTGGTCGCAGGGCAGCTTTTCCGGTATGACGTGGGGCAACGTCCGGGCCGCCGCCTTGGTGGTGCTGCCCGTACTGGCGGCGGCGTTCTGCCTTTCGAAGCCTATGTCCGCCTACCAGATGGGGGAAGCCTATGCCCAGAGCGTCGGGGTCAACGTCAAGCGGTTTTCCCGCGCGCTGGTCCTGCTTTCCAGCTTGCTGGCCGCCTGTGTCACCGCCTTTGCCGGGCCCATCTCCTTTGTGGGCATTGCGGTACCCCACCTCGTCAAGCAGCTGCTGGGCAGCGCAAAGCCGCTCTATGTCCTGCCGGGGTGCTGCCTCGGCGGCGCGGCGTTCTGTCTGCTCTGTGACCTCATCGCCCGCAGCCTGTTCGCCCCCACCGAGCTTTCCATCAGCGCGGTGACGGCGGTGTTCGGCGCGCCGGTGGTTATCGGGCTGCTCGTCCGCCGGAATCAGGAGGGCGCACGATGAACGATTTTTTCTGCGAAACGCAAAATTTAGCCATCGGCTACGGCAAAGCACCGCTGGCCGAGGCCATCGCCCTCGGCGTCCGGCGCGGGCAGATCCTGACCCTCATCGGCCCGAACGGCGCGGGCAAATCCACGTTGCTCAAAACGTTGGCCGGGCAGTTGGCCCCCCTCGGCGGCACCGTGCTGCTGGGCGGCCAAGACCTTGCCGCCTACACCGGCACTGCCCGCGCACAGCGGCTGGCCCTGATGCTCCCCCACACCCGCCGCACCGAGCTGACCACCTGTTTCGAGTTTGCGGCGGCGGGCCGCATCCCCTACACCGGGCGGCTGGGCATCCTTTCCGAAGCAGACAAACAGGCCGTGGGGGACGCCCTTGCGCTGGTGGGGGCTTCCCACCTTGCCGACCGGGACTTCAACTGCATCAGCGACGGCCAGCGCCAGCGCATCCTGCTGGCCCGCGCCATCTGCCAGCAGCCGGAGATCCTCCTGCTGGACGAGCCCACCTCGTTTCTGGACATCAAGGGCAAGATCGAGCTGCTGACCATCCTGCAAAAGCTGGCCCACCAGCAGCACCTTGCCGTCATCGTCAGTCTGCACGAGCTGGACATGGCCCAGAAGATCGCGGATGCAGTGGTCTGCGTCTCACCGCAGGGCGTTTCCGGCGTGCTGACGGTCAAAGAAGCCTTTGCGCCGGAGAACATCCAAGCCCTTTACGACCTGAGCCGGGAGCAGTACGAAGCCCTGTTCGGCCCCCCAAAGCCTCCGAAACCCAAATTTGAACACTACGTCCGCAGCGGGCAAAAGCTGCTGCGCTGCGGCTACACCACCGGCACCTGCGCGGCGCTGGGGGCGGCGGGGGCAGCCCGGCTGCTGCTGACCGGGAATACCCCGGAGACCGTCGCCCTCCGCACCCCGAAGGGCATTGTGGTGGAAGTGGCCCCCCTGTTCTGCCGCAAAACGGACGCCGGGGCCGAATGCGCCATCGAAAAGGACGGCGGCGACGATGTGGACGTGACCACCGGGCTGCCGGTGATCGCCTCTGTCGCCCTGCTGCCCGACACCACGGACATCCGCATTTCCGGCGGCAAAGGAGTAGGCCGGGTGACAAAACCCGGCCTCGACCAGCCGGTCGGAGAAGCCGCCATCAACCATGTCCCCCGTCAGATGATCGCCGAGGCGCTGAAAAGAGAGGCCGAAAATGCCTGTTACACCGGCGGCTTTGCCGTGACCCTCTCCATCAAGGGCGGCGAAGAGGTGGCCAAGCGTACCTTCAACCCCCACATCGGGGTCGAGGGCGGGCTGTCTGTGCTGGGCACCAGCGGCATCGTGGAGCCCATGAGCCAACAGGCCATTCTGGACACCATCCAGTTGGAAATGAACCAAGCCGCCCTGCGGGCCAAAGCAGCCCCCGGCCCCCGGCGGCTCATCCTTGCGCCCGGCAACTACGGGCTGGACTACCTCCACGGGACTTACCCGGAATTTTCCGTCCTCCCGGTGGTGAAGACCTCAAACTTCATCGGTGACACGCTGGATATGGCCGCTTCCGCCGGATTCGAGGAGGTGCTTTTGGTGGGCCACGTGGGCAAGCTCGTCAAGCTGGCGGGCGGCATCATGAACACCCACTCCCACACCGCCGACTGCCGTATGGAGCTGTTCTGCACCCATGCGGCCCTCTGCGGCGCACCCCGTGAAGTCTGCGCTTCTTTGATGGACACCGCCACCACCGACGCCTGTCTGGAGATATTAGACGCTGCCGGGCTGCGGGAACCGGTGCTGAAAAGCTTGCTTTCCGCCATCCAGCTCCACCTTGACCGCCGCGCGGCAGGGGCGTTCCGGGTGGGGGCGATCCTGTTTTCAAACCAGAATGGCCCGCTGGGCCAGACCGAAGCCGCCGCACAGTTATTGCAGCACTGGAAGGAGTAACGCATTATGGTACATTTTGTCGGAGCCGGACCCGGTGCGCCGGACCTTATCACCCAGCGCGGAGCCGCCCTTCTGCAAGGAGCAGACTGCATCATTTATGCAGGAAGCCTTGTCAACCCCGCCCTGCTGGGGCTGGCAAAGCCCGGCTGCGCCCTTTACAACAGCGCCGAGATGACGCTGGAACAGGTGCTCGACGTCATGCGGCAGACGGAAGCGGCGGGCAAGACCACCGTGCGGCTCCACACCGGCGACCCCTGTCTCTACGGTGCCATCCGGGAGCAGATGGACGCCCTTGACGCTGCCGGAATTTCCTACGATGATACCCCCGGCGTTTCCAGCTTCTGCGGGGCGGCGGCGGCCCTGAACGCCGAGTACACCCTGCCCACCGTCAGCCAGACCGTCATCATCACCCGGATGGAGGGCCGCACCCCCGTACCGGAAAAGGAAAAACTGGCAAGCCTTGCTTCCCACGGGGCGACCATGGTGATCTTCCTCTCCATCGGCCTCATCGACAAGGTGCAGGAAGCACTGCTGCAGGGCGCTTACACCTCCGCCACCCCTGCCGCCGTGGTCTATAAGGCAAGCTGGCCGGAGCAGAAAATCGTGCGCTGCACCATCGGATCGCTGGCCGAGAGCACCCGCCGGAACGGCATCACCAAAACCGCCCTCATCGTGGTGGGGGATTTTCTCGGCACCCGGTACGAGCGCAGCAAGCTCTACGACCCCGCCTTTACTACCGCGTTCCGCAAAGGAGCCGACCGGTGACCCCCGCCTACGCCGCCTTCACCGAAAGGGGACTGCGGCTGGCTGAAAAACTGGCCGCTTCCCTGCCCGGCAGCGTGACCCGCTGCGGCCATGGCGGGCCGGCCTTAGCCCAGTGGACAGCGGCGGAGTTTGTCCGCTCGGATGCCTTGGTATTTGTGGGAGCCGTCGGCATTGCGGTGCGGGCCATTGCGCCCCATTGCCAAAGCAAAGCCAGCGACCCCGCTGTGGTCGTGCTGGACGAATGCGGACGCTTCGCGGTGCCGATCTTGTCCGGCCATTTGGGCGGGGCCAACGATCTGGCACGCCAGCTTTCTGCGCTCTGCGGGGCGGTGCCGGTCATCACCACGGCGACGGATGCCAACGGGATTTTCGCTGTGGACGAGTGGGCGAAGCATCAAAATTGTCAGGTGTTGGAACCGGCGCGGATCAAGGCCGTCAGTGGGAAACTGCTGGCCGGACAGACCGCTTCCGTCTGGTCGGAATTTCCCCTTTCCGGCGCGGCTCCTGCGGGGGTAATTCCGACCCAAACGCAGGACGCAGCAGACTTCGCCCTGACCCTTTTCCCTGCCGGAAATGCGCTGCACCTTGTCCCCCGCATCGGCGTGCTGGGCGTCGGCTGCAAGCGCGGCACCACCACCGAACAGTTGGAAGCAGCTTTTGCCGCATTCTGCGAAACCCACGGCCTTGCCCCTGCCTGCATCTGCGCCGCCGCCAGCATCGACCTGAAACAAAACGAAGCGGGGCTGCTGGCGTTCTGCCAAGCGCACCGGTGGAAGGTTTCCTTTTATTCCGCCGCGCAGCTCCAAGCCGCGCCCGGCACCTTTACGCCCTCGCACTTTGTTCAAAGCGTTACCGGCGTGGACAATGTGTGCGAGCGGGCGGCTGTGCTGGCGGCGGGCGGACCCATCCGCATCCCGAAACAGGCGGGCGGCGGCGTGACCTTTGCGCTGGCGCTCCGCCCCTATGCCCCAGATTGGAGGTGGCAGCATGAATAACACCGTGTTCGTGGTCGGCCTTGGCCCCGGCGACCCGCAGTTTCTGACCGCACAGGCGCAGAGCGCCTTGCAAAAAGCCGAGGTGCTGTGCGGCTATACGGTCTATCTGGATCTCGTGCGCCCCTATTACCCGGAAAAGGAATATTACGCCACCGGCATGACCAAGGAGCTGGACCGCTGCCGCTGGGCGCTGGAAACGGCGCAAAGCGGCAAGACCGTGGCCCTCATCTGCTCCGGCGATGCGGGCGTTTACGGGATGGCCAGCCCCCTGCTGGAATTGGCCGAGCGGTTTCCCGATGTCGCCGTGGAAGTGGTGCCGGGCCTGACCGCCGCCCTCAGCGGCGGGGCCGTTCTGGGGGCACCGCTGGCCCATGATTTCTGCGTGCTTTCCCTCTCCGACCGGCTCACCCCGTGGGCGGTCATCCAGCGGCGGCTGGCAGCGGCAGCCATGGGCGATTTCTGCATCGCGCTGTACAACCCCTCCTCCAAGGGTCGGCCGGACTACCTTGAAAAAGCGGTCCGCATCCTGCTGGAACACGGCAAACCGCCCCAGACCGTCTGCGGCTTGGTGCGGAACATCGGGCGGGAGGGCCAGACCCACCGCGTCCTGACGCTGGCCCAGCTGGAACATACCCCGGTGGATATGTTCACCACCGTCTTCATCGGCAACGCGGAGACAAAACAGCTCAGCGGCCGGATGGTTACACCGAGGGGGTATCGCGGATGAAAACAGTCGTCTTCAGCGGCACCACCGAGGGCCGCATTTTTTCCAAAGAGCTGGCCGCGCTGGGGGCGGACGTTCTCGTCAGCGTGGCGACCCCGCTGGGGGCCGAGGAGCAGGGCAGTTTGTCCGGCATCACAGTGCACTGCGGGCGGCTGACACCGGAGGAAATGGCCGACCTTTTGAAAGGGGCCGACCTCTGCGTGGACGCCACCCATCCCTACGCAGTGGATGCCACCAAAAACATTGCGGCGGCGTGTAAAACGGCGCAGATCGAATACCACCGGCTGCTGCGGGCCGAAAGCCCCCTCCCGGCAGGAAGCATGGTGTTCCAGTCGGCCATGCACGCGGCGGAGTTTCTCGCCGGAACACAGGGCAATGTCCTGCTGGCCACCGGGGCCAAGGAGCTTGCCGCCTTTTCCAGCATCGACCCGGCGCGGCTGTTCCCCCGCGTTCTGCCCACGCTGGACGGCATCGCCGCCTGTGAAGCCGCTCACATTCCCCACAAAAACATCCTTGCGATGCAGGGGCCCTTCTCCTACGCGCTGAACCGGGCGCTGATGGAGCAGTTCCACATCCGTTTCCTCGTCACAAAGGACGGCGGCGCAGCGGGCGGCTTTGCCGAAAAGGCACAGGCCGCGCAGGACATGGGCGCACAGCTCGTGGTGCTCCGCCGCCCGGCCGAAAAGGGAGAAACTGCCGCACAAATTCTGGCACGCTGCAAGGAGGCTTTGGGATGGTCACACTGATCGGGATGGGTTCCGGCACACCGGAACTGCTCACGGCGCAGGGGCTTGCCGCCCTGCAGAGCGCCGACCTCATCATCGGGGCAAAACGGCTGCTGGAACATCTGCCCACCGGCTGCACCGAGAACCGGAAAGCTCTCTATAAACCGGAGGATATTTTGTCCTGCCTTTCCGAGTTTCCGGCAGTAAATACAGCCCTTCTTTACAGCGGCGACACCGGGTTTTATTCCGGCGCTTCCAAGCTGCTGCCCATGCTGCGGGCCTTCGGCATTTCGGCGCGGGTGCTGCCCGGCATTTCCAGCGTGCAGCTTCTCTCTGCTGCCATTGGCCGCCCGTGGCAGGATTGGAAGCTCGTCTCGGCCCACGGCTGTGCCTGTGACCCGGCAGCCGAGTGCCTGACCGCCGAAGGCCGCCCGGTGTTCTTCTTGACCGGCGGCACCGAAACGCCCGCCACCCTCTGTGCCAAACTGGCCGATGCGGGCCTTGGGGACGCCCATGGGATCATAGGTGAAAACCTCGGTACACCGCAGGAACATCTCGCATTCGGCACGGCGCAGACCCTTGCCGCAAACGCCTATGCCCCCCTGAGCGTTCTGCTCATCGAGCACACCGTCCTCCCTGCCCGGCGGGTCCCCGGCTTCCCGGATGATGCCTTCATCCGGGGAGAGGTCCCCATGACGAAGCAGGAAGTCCGCGCCGCCGCTCTGGCGAAGCTGGCTGTCCGGCCTACGGATACCCTTTGGGATGTCGGGGCCGGGACCGGAAGCGTCAGCGTCGAACTGGCGCTGGCCGCACCGCGCGGGCATGTCTACGCGGTGGAATGCGCCCCCGACGCCTGTGCCCTCATCCGCCAGAACCGGGAGAAATTCCACGCCTATAATTTGTCCCTGATCGAGGGGACCGCCCCGCAGGTTCTGGCCGACCTGCCCGCACCGGACGCCGTCTTCATCGGCGGCACCAAAGGCAGCATGGCCGAGGTGGTAGACGCCGCCCTTGCCAAGAACCCGAACGCCCGCCTGTGCATCTCCGCCATTGCGCTGGAGACCCTGAGTGCGGCCATTGCGGCGCTGGCGGCTCATGGACAAACCGCCGAAGTAACCCAGCTTGCCGTCAGCCGCACCAGACCGGCGGGCAAGCTCCATCTCCTGATGGCCAACAACCCCATTTTTCTGATCACGGGGGAACGAAAATGATCCAGTTCGTCCTTGCGGCCCCCGCTTCCGGCAGCGGAAAGACCACCCTGACCTGTGCCCTGCTGGCGGCGCTGAAGAAGCGTGGGTTTGGGCCCTGCGCCTTCAAATCCGGGCCCGACTACATCGACCCCATGTTCCACCGCTCCGCTCTCCGGGTGGACAGCCACAACCTCGACCTGTTCTTCTCTGCGCCAGACACGGTGCGGGCCCTGTACGCCCACTATGCCGCCGGGCATGGGGCCGCCCTCTGCGAGGGAGCCATGGGCTTTTATGACGGGCTCAACTGTACCACCGCCGCAAGCGCGTGGGCGCTGGCGGATACCCTTGGCCTCCCCGTTCTGCTGGTGGTCCAGCCCAAAGGGGCCAGTGTGACGCTGGCGGCTCAGATCAACGGGCTGAAAAATTTCCGGACGCCGAGTCATCTGGCGGGCATCCTCCTCAACGACTGCTCCCCCCGTCTGCACCAACTGCTTGCCCCCCTGCTGGAGCGGGAGACTGGGCTGCCCGTGCTGGGCTATCTGCCCCATTTGCCCGACGCCGTTGTGGAGAGCCGCCATCTGGGGCTGAAAACGGCGGAGGAAGTTTCCGGTCTACAGGAAAAGATCGAGCGTCTCGCCGAAGCAGTTTCCGCCACGCTGGACTGGGAGCGGCTCCTCGCTTTGACGAGCCTTCCCGCCCCCGTTTCGCCCCTGCCCGATTTTCTGACCCCTGCCTCGCCGACGGTGCGCATCGCGGTGGCAAAGGACGAAGCGTTCTGCTTCACCTATGCCGAGACGCTGGACGCGCTGCGGGCGGCGGGCGCTGAGCTTGTCTTTTTCAGCCCCCTGCACGATACCGCCCTGCCGGAGGGCATCGGCGGGATCTACCTGCCGGGCGGCTATCCGGAACTGCACGCCAAGGCGCTAAGTGAGAACGAACCGCTGCGCCGCGCCCTCTGCGCCGCCATCCAGCGCGGTCTGCCCACCGTGGCCGAATGCGGCGGCTTCCTCTATCTGGGGCAGTCGCTGGAAGATGCCGACGGCACCGCCTATCCCATGGCGGGCGTGCTGCCGGGGCAGGGCTTCCGGGTCGGCAAACTCGTGCGGTTCGGCTACGCCGCCCTGACTGCACAGGCGGACAGTATGCTGTTCCGCCGCGGCGAAGCGCTCCCCGTCCATGAGTTCCACCACTGGGACACCACCGCGAACGGCGACGCCTTCACCGCTCGGAAAGCCGATGGCCGGAGCTGGTCCTGCGGCTTTGCAAATGAGCATTTCTATGCGGGCTTCCCGCATTTGTATTGGGCAGGCACTTCCCTGCCCCGGCGGTTCGTGACCGCCGCCCGATCTTATCTTCAAAAGGAGCCGAACCCATGACAGAACCGGAACTGAACCAGCTTCTTTCCACCATCACCCCGCCCGACGAAGCAGCCCGCGCCGCCGCCCACGCCCACTGGGCCAGCCTCGCAAAACCCTTGGGCGGCCTTGGTGCGCTGGAAACGCTGCTGGAAGAAGCCGCCGCGCTGACCGGCACGGCCCAGCTTGATCTTTCCCGCCGGGCCGTGCTGGTGCTCTGCGCCGACAACGGCGTGGTGGCACAGGGCGTGAGCCAGACCGACCAGAGCGTGACCCGCGCCGTGGCCGAAAACCTTGCTGCCCGGCGGACCAGTGTCTGCCAGATGGCCAAAACGGCCCGGTGCGAGGTCGTGCCCGTGGACATGGGCATGGCCGGGGACTCGGTGCCCGGTGTGGTCAACTGCCGCATCGCCGCCGGGACGCAGGACTTCACCCAAGGCCCTGCCATGACCCGCGCCGAAGCGATCGACGCCATCGCGGCGGGCATCGCCCTCGTCCGTGCCCAGAAGGCGCAGGGCGTGCAGCTGCTGGCCACCGGCGAGATGGGCATCGGCAACACCACCACCTCCAGCGCGGTGGCGGCGGTGCTGCTGGGCCAGCCCATCGAAACCATGACCGGCCGGGGCGCGGGCCTCTCCGATAAAGGGCTTGCCCGTAAAATGGACGCCATCCGCCGGGGCATCGCGGTCAACACACCCGACGCCGCTGACCCCCTCGACGTCCTCGCGAAGCTTGGCGGGTTCGACCTTGCGGGCCTGTGCGGCGTTTTCCTCGGCGGGGCGCTGGAAGGGATCCCCGTCCTGATGGACGGCTTCATCAGCGGGGTCGCGGCGCTCTGTGCCGTGCGGCTCTGCCCCGCCGCTGCCAAGGCCGTTTTCGCCAGCCACTGTTCCTCCGAACCGGCGGCACGGCTGGTGCTGGAGGCACTGGGCAAGGCCCCGCTCCTGACCGCCGGGCTCCACCTCGGCGAGGGCACCGGCGCGGTGGCGTCCATCCCGCTGTGGGATATGGCGCTGGCCGTTTATAACCACTGTTATTCCTTCTCGGAGGGCGGCATCACGCCGTATACTCCCCAATGCTGACGCTGGTGCTGGGCGGCGCGGCCAGCGGAAAAAGCGAATACGCCGAATCGCTGGTGCTGAAAACAGCTCTTCCCCGCTATTACCTCGCTACCATGCAGGTGTGGGACGCTGAGTGTGCCGCGCGGGTGGAAAAGCACCGCCAAATGCGGGCCAAAAAGCAGTTTGAGACCGTGGAGTGCCCGCTGCATCTTGACGCCGTCCGGCTCCACGCGCGGGGCACCGCCCTGCTGGAAGACCTCGGCAACCTGACCGCCAACGAACTGTATGACCCCGCCGGTGCGGGCGAAGCCGCCGCTTCGGCCATTCTGGACGGGCTTTCCCAATTGGCCGCACAATGCGAACACCTCATCGTCGTCTCGAACGAGGTGTTCAGCGGCGGGGCCGGCTATGCGGGCGACACCGACCGCTACCTGAAAGCGCTGGCGCAGGTCAACAATGGGCTGGCGGCCCGCGCCGACGCTGTGGTGCGGGTGGTGTGCGGCATCCCGGTCTCTTATAAAGGAGCAAAATCATGATCTTTTTCCAGACCATTGCGGTGGCCTTTGCGATGTTTTCCGCTGTGCCGGTGCCGCAGTTCCAGTGGAACGAAAAGAATATGCGGTACGCGATGTGCGCCTTCCCCCTCATCGGGCTGGTCATCGGCGGGCTGTGGTCCCTGTGCGGGGCCTTGCCGCTCCCGGCGCTGGTGAAAGCGGGCGGGTTCTGTCTGCTCCCGGTCTGGGTCACGGGCGGCATCCATCTGGACGGCTACGCCGACACCTGCGACGCCCTTTCCAGCTACGGCGACCGGGAAAAGAAGCTGGAAATCCTGAAGGACCCCCACTGCGGGGCCTTTGCCGTGATCCGACTGTGCAGTTATTTCCTCGCTTATTTTGCGCTGTGCACTGCCGTGCAGTTTACCCCGCGCACAGGGTTCCTCTGGACGCTGGCGCTGGTGCTGGAGCGGGCACTTTCCGGCCTTGCCGTGGCCGCTTTCCCCATGGCGAAGAACACCGGCCTCGCCCACACCTTTGCTTCCGCAGCGGACCGAAAGACTGTCCGCAGCGTTCTGTTCGGGCTGACCCTCGCCCTCTGCGCCGCGCTGACGGCGCTGGGCGGCTGGGGGCTGGCGCTGGCGGCAGTTCTTATCCTTGTTCGTTATTACGTTGTTTCCAAGAAGCAGTTTGGCGGCATCACCGGCGATCTGGCCGGGTGGTTTTTACAGAAAGCCGAGCTGTGGATGCTGGCGGCGCTGTGTGCGTGCCAATGGGGAGGGCTGTTATGATCTTCATCACCGGGCCGCTGTACAGCGGCAAGCGCACCTTTGCAAACGCCCTGCCGGGCACCCGCATCGCCGAGGTGCAGAACCTTGCAAAGGATGCGGACGATTTGGAGCAACTCGCGGACAAACTCGCCGCCTATGATATCGTGATCGCCACCGAGGTGGGCGGCGGTGTGGTCCCCGTGGACGCCGGGGAGCGGGCCGCGCGGGAAGCTGCCGGGCGGCTGGCCTGTCTGCTGGCCAGCCGGGCCCAATGCGTCGTACAGATGTTCTGCGGCATCCCCACCATTCTGAAAGGAGAACTGCCCCCATGCTGATCTATCTGCTGCGCCACGGGCTGACCGCCTACAACGCCGAAAAGCGCTATCAGGGCCAGCGGGACATTCCGCTCTCGCCCGAAGGCCGGGCCCAGCTCTGCCGGGCCGACATCCAGCCGAAAACCGTCTACATCACGCCCCTCTGCCGCACCCGGCAGACCGCCGAAGTGCTCTTCCCGGAGGCCGACCTCGTGGAGGTGCGCGACTTGCAGGAGATGTGCTTTGGCAGTTTCGAGGGCCGCAATTTCATCGAGATGGAGCACGACCCCGACTATCTGGCATGGGTGGACGCCAACTGCGAAAGTCCCTGCCCCGACGGCGAGACAAAGGCACTCTTCTCCGCGCGGGTCTGCCGGGCATTTTCCGCGCTGGTGGACAAGGCGCTGGCCGACGGCGAAGAGACGCTGGTCATCCTCGCCCACGGCGGCACCCAGATGGCGGCGATGGAGCGCTACGCCCTGCCCCACGAGGACTATTACCACTGGTGCGCCCCCAACGCGGGCGGCTATCTGCTGGACGCCCGCGACTGGGCCGCGCACCGCATCCTGCACCTTGTAAAAACGGTGCAGTACACAAAGGAGGCGGCCCGATGATCGGCGAAGCAGTTCTGGGGGGCTTTGTGCTGGACACCCTTTTCGGCGACCCCCCATGGCTCCCCCACCCCGTCGTACTGATGGGCAAAGCCATCTCGGCGCTGGAAAAGCGGCTGCGGGCCCGCTTGCCCCAAACGCCGCAGGGCGAGCTGCTGGGCGGGGCGGTGGTGGCTTTCACCCTGCCCGTGGGCACCTTTCTGCTCACCAGCCTCGTCTGCCTCGGCGCGGCAAAGCTCAGCCCATGGCTGGGGCTGACGGTGCAGATGTTCTGGTGCGGACAGGCGCTGGCCGCGAAAGGTCTGGCGCAGGAGAGCACCAACGTCTACCGCGCGCTCATCAAGCCCGACCTGCCCGCCGCCCGCAAGGCGGTCAGCCGCATCGTGGGGCGGGACACCCAGAACCTGACGCTGGAAGGGGTGACCAAAGCCGCCGTGGAGACTGTGGCCGAGAACGCCAGCGACGGCGTCATTGCGCCGCTGCTGTATATGCTCCTTGGCGGGGCCCCGCTGGCACTGACCTACAAGGCCATCAACACGATGGACAGTATGCTGGGCTACAAAAACGAGAAGTACCTTTACTTTGGCCGCGCCGCCGCAAAACTCGACGATGCGGCGAACTATCTGCCCAGCCGGTTGGCCGGGCTGCTCTGGTGCGCCGCTGCGGCCCTGACCGGGAACAGCCCGAAGGGCGCATGGCGCATCTGGCGGCGGGACCGGCGCAGCCACGCCAGCCCCAACAGCGCCCAGACCGAGAGCGCCTGTGCCGGGGCGCTGGGCGTCCAGTTGGCCGGGCCCGCCTACTATTTCGGCGAGTATTACGCAAAACCTACCATCGGCGACCCGCTCCGGCCCATTGAGCCGGAGGACATCCGCCGCGCCAACCGGATGATGTACGCCGAAAGTGTGCTGGCGCTGGCAGTTGGGCTGGCGGTGCGGACGATTTTGTGACAGGCCCGCCCTCTCAATCATGCGTTGCGGAAGGAGATGTTTCCATGCAATTCGTACATGGCGGCGACTGGGCGGGCTACCGCGCCGAGTTTGGCCGCGACCCGCTGGATT
>ERZ1673700.951-NODE-951-length-32511-cov-26.698700_pt1 | contig 32511 bp, 32 predicted proteins | sample MGYA00580230_ERZ1673700 | MGnify/ENA primary metagenome ERZ1673700 (study PRJEB41218, sample SAMN15661782) | gut metagenome | host: Homo sapiens | place: Canada: London | collected 2015-08-20/2019-03-30 | study: EMG produced TPA metagenomics assembly of...
AGCTGGCACAGGGCGCTGCCAAGGCGCTGGCCGCCATCAGCGGCTGCACCGCCGCCGTCAGCACCCCCTGCGCCGAGGATCTGTGCATCGCCCATTACGAGGTGGTGCAGGTGGGGCGCAGCGCAGCCGCTGTGCTGGCTGTGACCACTGCCGGTTACGTCCGCACCCGGGTGGCGCGGGTACGCACCGGGCTTTCCCGGGAAAATGCAGCCGCCCTTGCGGCGCTGCTCAACCGCAACCTTACCTTTGTGGCACCGGTGGATCTTTCCACCCGGATGCTCAGCGAGCTGTGCAGCCAGATCGCACCGGAGCTTGTGCCGGTGGTCAGCGCCGCAGCTGCAATTCTGCAGGACAGCGTAAAGCCCCATGTATTTCTGGGCGGCGAGCAGTACCTGCTGGACTGGCCGCAGCTGGACGGCAGAGTGGGTGATATCCTTACCCTGCTGAACGACGAGGAACAGGCCGCAAGCCTGATCGCACCCCCGGAAAACCGCAGCGAAAGCGTGCTGCTGGGCGAGGATCTGGAACCGCAGATCCCCGGGCTGTGCATCGTGAGCGACCGGTATCTGGTAGGCGGCGGGCTGTGGGGCTCCATTGCCCTGATCGGCCCCACCCGGATGCCCTTCCAGAAGCTGATGCCCCTGCTGCACGAGTTTGCAGACCAGCTGGGCGAGGGCATGAGCGGCAAACGAAAAGACACCCCGCAGGCTGCCGTACCGCGGCGGACTGTGATCTATAAGGAGGATCTGGAATGAGCGAAGAAGCAAAGAACACGGTGCCCGAGACCGAGCAGCCGGAGACTGCCCCCGAGGAAAAGACCGCTGCCGCAGCGCCCGAACAGGCTGCTGCCGAGGCTGCCGCTACCGAAGAGGACAAGAAGAAGGACGGCGGCTGGTTCAACAAGAAGGCCCGGGAGATGGAAGCCATTAAGGCTAAGCTGGATGCAGCGGAAAAGAACGCCGCACAGGCCAAGGATCAGCTGCTGCGCATGGCTGCCGAGTACGACAACTACCGCAAGCGCTCCACCCGCGAGGCCGACCAGAAGTTTGGCGACGGTGTTTCCCACGCAGTGGAAAAGATCATCCCCATTCTGGATACGCTGGATATGGCTGCCAACGCCCCCACCACCGATGAGAACTACAAAAAGGGCGTGGTCATGACGCTGGATAAGGCGGCAAAGGCACTGGAAGCCCTCCATGTGGAGGAGATCGAGGTGCTGGGCAAGCCCTTTGACCCCAACTTTATGAATGCTGTGCAGCAGATCCCCGCCCCGGACGGGCAGGAGAGCGGCACGGTGGTCACCGTTTTCCAGAAGGGTTACAAGCTGGGTGACAAGATCATCCGCCATGCAACCGTTGTGGTGGCCGAATAAATAAGCCGAACCTCCCGCAAGGGAGTTTGCAATAACATCCGCTTGACATCATCATAAGCATCATATAAACAAGATTTGTTCTTTCGAGAGGAGACTTCATTATGAGTAAGATTATTGGTATCGACCTTGGTACTACCAACAGCTGCGTGGCTGTTATGGAGGGCGGCGAGCCTGTTGTCATCGCCAACTCTGAGGGTGCCCGCACCACCCCGTCCGTTGTCGGCTTCACCAAGACCGGCGACCGTCTGGTAGGTCAGGTTGCAAAGCGTCAGGCTATCACCAACCCCGACAACACCGTTTCTTCCATCAAGCGTCAGATGGGCACCGACCATAAGGTGACCCTGAACGGCAAGGAGTACACTCCCCAGCAGGTCAGCGCTATGATCCTGCAGAAGCTGAAGGCTGATGCCGAGGCTTATCTGGGCGAGCCCGTCACCGAGGCCGTCATCACCGTGCCTGCCTACTTCAACGACAGCCAGCGTCAGGCCACCAAGGACGCAGGCACCATTGCCGGCCTGAACGTCCGCCGTATCATCAACGAGCCCACCGCAGCTGCTCTGGCTTACGGTGTGGATAAAGAGGACGACCAGAAGATCATGGTCTACGATCTGGGCGGCGGCACCTTCGATGTGTCCATCATCGAGATGGGCGACGGCGTTACCGAGGTTCTGGCCACCAACGGTGATACCCATCTGGGCGGCGATGACTTCGACCAGCGCATCATCGACTGGATGGCAGACGCCTTCCAGACCGAGAACGGCATCGACCTGCGCAAGGACAAGATGGCTGCACAGCGCTTGAAGGAAGCTGCCGAGAAGGCTAAGATCGAGCTGTCCAGCGCAATGAGCAGCCAGATCAACCTGCCCTTCATCACCGCCGATGCTACCGGCCCCAAGCATCTGGATATGACCCTGACCCGCGCAAAGTTCAACGAGCTGACCGCTGATCTGGTCGACCGCACCATGACCCCTGTGCGCAAGGCTCTGCAGGATGCAGGTCTGCGCGCTTCCGACCTGAAGAAGGTGCTGATGGTCGGTGGTTCTACCCGTATCCCCGCTGTCTACGATGCAGTGAAGAAGGAACTGAACTGCGAGCCCTTCAAGGGCATCAACCCCGATGAGTGTGTGGCCGTCGGTGCTGCTATTCAGGGCGGCGTTCTGAACGGCGAGAAGAAGGGTCTGCTGCTGCTGGATGTCACCCCGCTGAGCCTTGGCATTGAGACGCTGGGCGGCGTGTGCACCAAGATCATCGACCGCAACACCACCATCCCCACCCACAAGAGTCAGGTGTTCTCCACCGCAGCCGATAACCAGCCCTCTGTTGAGGTCAACGTGCTGCAGGGCGAGCGTGAGTTTGCCCGCGACAACAAGAGTCTGGGTGTGTTCCATCTGGACGGCATTGCTCCGGCTCCCCGTGGCGTACCTCAGATCGAAGTTACCTTCGATATCGATGCCAACGGCATCGTGAAGGTCAGCGCTAAGGATCTGGGCACCGGCAAGGAGCAGAACATCACCATCACCGCTTCCACCAATATGTCCAAGGAGGACATCGACAAGGCTGTGAAGGAAGCTGAGCAGTTTGCTGCCGACGATAAGAAGAAGCGTGAAGAGGTCGATATCCGCAACGGTGCCGACCAGATGGTGTTCCAGACCGAGAAGATGCTGAAGGAGAACGGCGACAAGCTGCCCGCAGACGTGAAGAGCGATGCCGAGGCAAAGCTTGCTGACCTGAAGACCGCTGTCCAGTCCGGCAACGTGGACGACATCAAGGCAAAGCAGGAAGCCCTGAGCCAGGTGTTCGAGAAGATGTATCAGGCAGCCGCTGCCGCACAGCAGGCCGCCGGTGCACAGCCCGGTGCTGACGCAGGCGCAGCCAACGAAAAGCCCAACGATGACGGCGTTGTGGATGCCGACTTCAAGGAAGTCTAAGTCTGAAACAAAGCGCTGTGTCCGGCCAAACCGGCGGGCACACGCGCAATAAAGCAAAAGCCGCTCCGGTTTAGGCCGGGGCGGCTCTTGCTGGTTTATAGAGTGAGGAACCGACCGGGGCGTTACCCGGGGAGGGCGTTCCCGGAGAGGTGAGTGGATATGGCACAGGAAAAGCGTGATTATTACGAAGTGCTGGGGGTATCCAAGGGCGCAAGCGATGCCGAGATCAAAAAGGCATACCGCAAGCTTGCCATGAAGTACCACCCGGACTATAACCCCGGCGATAAGGACGCCGAGGCAAAGTTCAAGGAGATCAACGAAGCAAACGAGGTGCTTTCGGACCCGAAGAAGCGCCAGCTGTACGACCAGTACGGCTTTGCCGGTGTTGATCCCACTTATGCAGCACAGAACGGCGGCGGCCCCGGCGGCTTTAGCGGTTTTGGCGGCGATGGTGTGGACTTGGGCGACATTTTTGGCGATATCTTCGGCGGTGGCTTTGGCGGCTTCGGCGGCTCGTCCCGTCAGGCAAACCCCAACGCCCCCCGCAAGGGGCAGGACATCCGGGTGCGCATCACCCTGAGTTTTGACGAGGCCGTGCACGGCTGCAAGAAGAACATTACCATCACTCGCCAGCAGGAGTGTACTGAGTGCCACGGCTCCGGCTGCGCCGCCGGTACCAGCCCCGAGACCTGCCCGGACTGCGGCGGACGCGGCTTTGTCATCCGCCAGCAGCGTACCCCCTTTGGCGTGATGCAGACCCAGCAGCCCTGCTCCCGCTGCGGCGGCAAGGGCAAGCTGGTAAAGAACCCCTGCAAGGTCTGCCACGGCAGCGGCAAGGTGGCTACCAAAAAGACGCTGGAGGTGTCCATCCCCATGGGCATCGACGACGACCAGAGCTTTGCACTGCGCGGCATGGGCGATGCCGGTACCAACGGCGGCCCCGCCGGTGACGTCATCGTCATGGTCAGCGTGCGCCCCAGCGAGGTGTTCCAGCGCGATGGCTACGATGTATGGGTCACCGTGCCCATCACTTACAGTCAGGCGGTGCTGGGCGACAGCGTCACCGTGCCCTCCATTGACGGCAAGGTGGAGTACACCGTGCCCGAGGGCACCCAGAGCGGCACCACCTTCCGCCTGCGCGGCAAGGGTATCCAGTACCTGAACGGCCGTGGCCGCGGCGATATGTACGTCAAGTGCGAGGTGGAGATCCCCAAAAAGCTGAACAAGGCGCAGCGCGATGCCCTGAAAAAATTTGAGGGCACGCTGAAAGAAGAAAACTACGAAAAGCGTAAGGGCTTCTTCAAAAAGCTGAAGGATATGTTCAACGCATAAGGTATGAAATCCCCTGAGCTGCCGGAAACAGCAGTTCAGGGGATTTTTGTTTTTTGCTGCAAATTTTACGTTGAATTTTACAACAAGATGCGTTATACTAAAACTGAAAGGAGTGGATAATATGCCGAATATTAAACCGATCTCTGATTTGCGAAATTATAACGAGGTATTGCGGGATGTGGAGGAAGGCTCGCCGGTCTTTCTGACCAAGAACGGCCGCGGAAAATATGCCATTGTGGAACTGCGTGATTATGAGAAAGCACAGGCAACGATCCGTCTGATGAGTGAGATCGCAAAAGGTCGCCGCTCCGGGGAAGAGAAAGGCTGTCTGACCAGTGAAGAAATGAGGGCGCATTTCCGTGCAAGAGCAAATGAAAAATAAGATCTTATACACAGACGAGGCACGCTGTGATTTGGATTCGATCTGGGATTATATTGCACTTGATCTGCAAAATCAGCAGGCGGCGGAAAGACTTGTCAATAAAATCATGGACAGAGTAGATCAGCTGGAAGATTTTGCGGAGAGCGGAATGCTGCTTTCATCCATATCGGAAGTAATAGGAGAAGAGCGGTTCCTTGTATGCGAAAACTATTTGATTTTTTACCATACCGGAAAATCGGTGGTCACGGTCGACCGAGTACTCTATGGCCGCAGGGACTATCTGAGTGTGCTGTTTGACAGAACAGGTGAAGAACCTTTGGAAGAAGATCCTTTGCCGGAAGAATAAGTACAAAAACAGCGGAGGCGCTGCCCTTTCGGGCAGCGCCTCCGCTTGCTTTGTTCTTTGGTGTACTCCGAACCGGTCTTATGAGATAAGATGGATCAGAGCAGGATGATCGCTGCGTTGATGACCAGACCGACACCAGAAGCGGTTGAAGTGACGAACCATGCAGCGCAGGCGAGGTCGCGGATGGTGTTGGCAGTGCTCTTCTCCATATCAGTAGCCAGAGCATCCAGACCCTTCTCCATCCAAGTGTTGGGGTTCTTACGGCGGTAGTCGCGGACAGCGGTCACGCCTTTGAACCAGCCGTACGGAGGAATCAGCCAGCACAGCAGAGCCTCAGACATGGTAGCAGTAGCGCCGCCTTCGGTGTAGGTCATTTCCTCAGTGGACAGGACGTTGTAATACGCGGGCATCATCATTTTTTCCATAATAACACTCCTTTTGAAACAAAGCTATCCAAAACGGTGCACCCAAAAACGCACCGCTTTTTCTGAATAAAGGGTCTCAGCGCACGACCAGCAGAATGGCGCTCAGGGGAGCCAGTGCCACCACCATGGTGGTGGAAACGGCATCCCGCACAAAGTTGCCGGCGGATTTGCCCATATCGGCGGCAAGGGCATCGGTGGCGCGGCCCATCACGGTAAAGAAGTTGCCGTCCTTGTTGCCGTCCTGCTGCAGCCATGTGCGTGCCTGCTTGATGCCCCAGATGTAGCTGGAGGCCAGCACCACAGCACCTACGACCGTTGCGGCAGTAGTGGCGAGACTGGCAGCATCATCCACTGCGCCGCCGCCGGTGGTATAGGTCATTTCTTCGTTGGAAAGTACCGCATAATCTGCGGGATAATTCATCTTTTTCATCATCAATACTCCTTTGTCAAAGGGAAATGCCGCATTGCATCCCGATCCCCCGGCGTCTATACCCAAAGGCTGATAGAGCATTGTTCTCTATATGGCCATTCTACAACAGTGGTCGGATTTTATCAAGGGGTTTTGGCACATCTGTGCAAAAACTGGCGGGACGCATGAAATTGCGGCTATAAATTTGTGAAAATAGACTGCAATAATTTAGGCTTTTGGCTGTTTACCCCTGTACTCCGGCGCGGTAGAGGTAGGGGTCGCTCTTGAAGCTGTCAAAGTTGTACAGCACAAGGATCTGGTCGTAGCCGTTATCGGCGATCAGCTTGTCCAAGCCGTAGTTGTAGTTGCGGAAATCCACCACGTCAATGTCGGCGTAGTTGGCGGTCAGGTAGGGTACAAAGCAGTTGGCGTAGCTGTCCTTGATGACAAGGATGCGCCCGCTGCCGTTGCCCTGCACCCGGCTTAAACCGTTGTTGCCGTGCAGGAACATGGCGTATTTATCATAAACGGAGAGCTTCTCTGTGTCGTACAGGCCGGTGGTCTGCCCCTCGGTGGGCTGGCCTGCCGCCGTTACGTTCCATACCGTCAGGGTGTTGGCAAGGTCGTAGTAGGTGATCACGTCCGGCACGGCGTTCCATGTGCGCGCCTTGGCGTAGTGGGTGCCGTAAAAGCCGTCGGCAGTCAGCGCAGTGTGGGCGGCGGTATCAAAGGGGGTAAGGCCAAGGGTCTGGCACAGCTGGCTGTAAGCGTAGTAGGCACCAAGGCTCGTCCAGTGGTGGTCGGTGCGGTAGTAGATATACTCGCTCTTGTGGGCGGTAAGGGTGGGACGCACGTCCACAAAGCTGCCGCCGGCCGCCTGCACCGCAGCGGAAAGCTGGTCAAGGTAGCCGTCCTCGTCCAGCAGGGGGGCGTTTGCGGGCACGTTTTCTTTATAGATATCGCTGGCAGCGGGTGCCAGCAGCACATTCACCTTGCCCGGGTAGCGCTGGCACAGGCTGGTGAGCGCTGCGGTGTTTTTGGGCAGGGTGCGCTCCTCGCTGGAAAGCAGCCCGTAGGTGCGGGGGAACATCATGTGCTCCTTGCCCAGCAGAATGCCGCCGTTCTGCTGCTTTTGCAGCAGGGTGGTCTCCACCACGCTCTGCAGGCTGATCCACTGGTCACGCCCCGCCACCTGATCCTTGACGTATTTGGTGTAGGCGGTAAAGTAGCTGTTCAGCCCCTTGGCGGTGAACTGGGTCAGCGCCGGGCGCTGGCTCAGGGTGGTGTTTTCCAGCTCGCTGTAACTGCGATCCGGGGTGACCATATCCAGCGCGAACAGCCCGATGAAAAACAGGCTGAACACCACCAGCACCGGGTAGTGCAAAAGGGAGGAGGTCTTTTTCTCGTGTTTGGACATCTTCCCGCCTCCTTAAAAGTTAAAATACAGGAACGGGCTGTTGGTGCTGCCCACCACATAGGCGGTGGAGACCACCAGCAGCGTCAGGATGGCGGCGCAGCGGGTGACCACGTTCTTGCGCAGCACATCCCACAGCTTTTCGATCAGCGGGGTGCAGCACACCACGCTTACCGCCAGCAGCACGCCGTAATTCCGCAGGAAATACAGCGGCGACACCCCGCCGGAGGGGATAAAGAGCTTCTGGAACAGCAGCCCGAAGGACACGCCGGTGTCGTTGCCCACGAACATTGCCCAGCCTACCACCACGAGGAACAGGGTGTAGAAATGCGGCCACACCTTACCCTTTTTCAGGTAGGGCAGCAAGAACAGCTTTTCAGCTGCCAGCAGCACAAAGTAGTAAAGACCCCAGCAGATAAAGTTCCAGTTCGCGCCGTGCCAGATGCCGGTGAGCAGCTCCACCACGAACAGGTTGAAGATCTGGCGCTTCAGGCCCTTGCGGTTGCCGCCCAGCGGGATATACACATACTCCCGGAACCAGCCGGACAGGGTCATGTGCCAGCGCCGCCAGAACTCGGTGATGGAGGCGGAGATATAGGGGTAGTTGAAGTTTGCGGGGAAATCGAAGCCCAGCATCTTGCCCATGCCGATGCCCATGAGGGAGTAGCCGGAGAAATCGAAGTACAGCTGTAAGCTGTATGCGATGATGCCCAGCCACACCAGCGGGGTGGAAGCGTTTGCCAGACCCACAAAGGTGGTGGAGGGGCTGTCGGCTACCCCGATAATGTCTGTCCACAGCGCGCCCACGGCGTCCGCCAGCAGCACCTTTTTGGCAAGACCGAAGGTGAACAGGGTCATGCCCTCTTCAATCTGCTTTAAATTATAGCGGTGCTTGTAGACGTGCAGCTGGTCGGAGACGTCCCGGTACTTGACGATGGGCCCCGCGATGAGCTGCGGGAACATGACCACATAAGCGCCGAAATCGACGATGTTGCGCTCGGCTTTTACATCCCGGCGGTAGACGTCGATGGAGTAGGAAAGGGTCTGGAAGGTGTAGAAGCTGATGCCCAGCGGCAGGGTGCCGATGCCTTGAATTTCGGCAAAAGCGGTGCCCAGCAGGGCGTTGGCGCTGCGCAGCACAAAGTTTGCGTACTTGAAGTAGAACAGCATCCCTAAGCTGCCAATGAGCGCCACCAGCAGAAAAAAGCGGCGCAGCGCGGGCTTTGCATCAAAATGTTCGATGGCAAGGCCGCTGAGATAGTTGATGAGGATAAGCGCCACCATGACCGGGAAAAAGCGCACCTCGCCCCAGCAGTAGAACACCAGACTGCACAAAAACAGCACGGTGTTTTTCAGTTTTGCGGGGGCAAGATAGTACAGCGCCAGCGTGATGGGCAGAAAACGAAACAGGAAGATGATGGTGCTGAAAACCAAGGGGTCAGCCTCCTTTTTTACACGGAATTACAGACTCAGCCTTCCCCCGGCCGGGGGAAGGTGGCATGACGGATGCGGGCGCAGCTTCAGCAGAAATACCCCTCATCAGGGGCTTTCTACTGAAAAAAGCCGATGCCGCAGATGGCACCGGCTCAGAAGATCAGATTCAGCTGTTCAGGGCGCTGTCCACAGCACTGTTCAGGTCTGCGGTGCACTCGTTGGAATTGACAACCATGATGACAAGATTTCCCTTGCTGGCAATGATTGCATTGTTGGCATTCTCCAAAGCCTGTGCAAATTCAGCGGGATAATTGCTGCAAGTGTCAATCAACTGCTGCTTGTAGGCGTTCATGCCGTCAATAACATTTTGAACCTTACCGTCAGCAGCTTCAACGGCGATAACTAAACCGGCATCGCCATTGTCGTTGCTCTTTACGCCCTTGTAACTAACGATATCTTCAGCCTTTAACTGAAAATCATATTCGATACTAACAGGGTCAATCTCGAATTGATTTGAGATTGTGTTAGTTTTCAGCAGACTGCTAACGATACTGTCCAAATCGATAGTGCCGTTTTCAGCGGTATCCGCCGCCGAAGAGGCAGTGCTGGAAGCCGGTGCAGAGGCGGAGGCGCTGGACACGGAGGACGGCGCGGAAGAAGCGCTGCCGCCGCAGCCGGTCAGGGCAACAGCCAGCACGGCGCTGACGGCGATCACAGAGAGTTTTGTGCGGTTTATCATAAAATATTCCTTCTTTTGTTGAATTCATCTGTCACAGCCCGGGGCGGTATCGCGCGCCGGGGCAGATTGTATTTATCTTACCATAACAGCAGGTAAATTGCAACGTACCCCACAGGGTTTTCCGGCAGTTTTCATCGGATTTTAACCGGTCACGGTCTCCCCGGCGGCAATGCGCTGCAAAACGGCTACTGCGTCCTCCAGACACAGGCCGCTCCGGTTGAGCAGGGCTGCGTTTTCCGGGCCCACATAGCGCCAATGCCACGGCTCGTAGGTGATGCCGGTCACGCTTTCCGCCTCCTTGGGGTAGCGCAGGATAAAGCCGTACTGCTCCGCGTTCTCGCACAGCCAGCGGAAGGCGGCGGTGTCGGCAAAGCCGGTGTCAAGGGTGGTGTGCTCCGGGCTGTTCAGGTCGGCGGCAAGGCCGCAGTTGTGCTCCGAGCAGCCCGGCGGGTTCACGATGGCAGCCGCCTTTTCCCGGGCGGCGGCTTCGCTCAGACCCTTATCACGGTAGTACTGGGTCTTGTTATCGTACAGCTTTTTCTGGTAGCTGACGCTGCGGTAGCCGCTCTGCATCCGCACATCCACGCCGTCCTTGGCGGCAGCGGCCTGCATGGAGAGAAAAGCCTCGGCGGCTTCGGTCTGCAAAGTCTTGTTGATGGCAGTGGCCGAGCCGCACTCCTTGGTCTCGACAGGGTAGTCCTCCGTTATCGGGTGGGTGCGGTTGACAAGGATCATGCGGGGGTCGTCCAGCAGCGCCTGCGCCTGTGCGGCGGTAAGGGGGCTCTGCTGCGCACCGTTCTCGGCGGGCTGCGCAAGGCTCTCGGCAGGCAGCTCCGGCAGCTGCGGCACCGCAGCCTTGCGGGTGCAGGCGTAGGCGGTGCCGCCTACCACAAAGCAGGCCAGCGCCGTCAGGCAGAGCAGACGGCGGGCGTGATGGTTACGGTGATGGGAAGAACGCATGGAACCTACCTTCTTTCACAAAAAAGGATAAGCACCCGCCGCCCCGGGCAGACTATCCGCAAAAGGGGGCGCGGGAAGATGAAGATGACAGCGCAGGAATACGCACGCCGGGTGCAAAAGGCCGGGCCGCACTCGCCGCTTTTGGCAGACTGCCTGTGGGCGTTCTGCGTGGGCGGCGGCATCTGCCTGCTGGGTGAGGGGCTGCGGCAGCTGTTTCTGCGGCAGGGCGCGGACGCCGAAGCGGCGGGCACCCTGACCAGCTGCACTTTGATCTTGCTCTCGGCGGTGCTGACCACGCTGGGCTGGTACCAGAAGCTGGCGGCAAAGGCCGGGGCGGGGTCGCTGGTGCCCATCACCGGCTTTGCCAACGCGGTGGTCAGCGCGGCCATCGAGTTCAAGGCCGAGGGACGGGTGCCGGGCACGGGAGCCAAGATATTCCTCATCGCCGGGCCGGTCATCGTGTACGGCACGCTGGCGGCGGTGGTGTACGGCGCAGTGCTCTGGCTGCTGGGGGCTTCTATCCTATAATACGGAACAGCCCCGCCGGATATTGCAGCGTCACAGCACCAGTATAGCACGTGCCGGGGCATTTTTTGTAGAAAAAAGGAGAAAATTTTATGACAGAGCGCCGGGGCGATACCCTGTTGTTCCACACCCCGCCGGTCATCGCCGCACAGGCGGCGGTGGGCGGCAAAAAAGAGAGCGAGGGCCCGCTGGCGGCGGGCTTTGACGAGCTGACCACCGACAACCGGCTGGGACAGTGCAGCTGGGAAGCCGCCGAAAAGCAATTGCAGCTGCGGGCGGCGCGGCTCTGCCTGCAAAAAGCCTCTCTGCCCGCAGAGCGGGTAGACCTTGCGCTGGCAGGGGACTTGCAGGCGCAGTGCACCGCTTCCGGCTATGCGCTGCGGGAGCTGGGCGTGCCCTTTGCGGGGCTGTTCGGGGCGTGCAGCACCATGGCCGAGGCGCTGGCGCTGGGCGCGGCGCTGTGCAGCAGCGGGGCGGCGCAGAACCTGCTGGCCATGACCTCCAGCCATTTCTGCGCGGCAGAACGTCAGTTCCGCACCCCGCTGAGCTACGGCGCGGTGCGCACTCCCACGGCGCAGTGGACGGCCACCGCCGCCGGGTGCTGCCTGCTGCGTCCGGAAGGGCAGGGGGTGGGCATTGCCGCCGCAACCCTTGGGCGGGTGCAGGATTATAACATTAAGGATATCAACAACATGGGCGCAGCCATGGCACCGGCAGCAGCTGCCACCCTGCTGCACTATCTTGCCGATACCCATGCAGAACTGCGGGATTTTGACTGCATCTACACCGGCGACCTTGGGCTGGTGGGCAGTCAGATGCTGCGGGAGCTGTTGGCAGCAGAGGGTCTGCTGCTGAAAAACCACGCGGACTGCGGCTGTCTGCTCTACGATGCCGGGGAGCAGCGGGTAAAAAGCGGCGGCTCGGGCGCGGGCTGCTGCGCTGCCGTGCTCTGCGCGCATATCCTGCCAAAGCTGCTGCGCCGCGGCAGCCGCCGGGTGCTGTTCATCGCCACCGGGGCGCTGATGAGCCAGACCACTTTTTTGCAGAAGGAGAGCATCCCGGCGGTGGCGCATTTGGTAGAGCTGACCGCACCGGAAAAGGAGAGCTGAAATGAACTATCTGTGGGCATTTTTAATAGGCGGTGTCCTCTGCGCGGTGGGGCAGCTGCTCATCGACCTGACAAAGCTGACCCCGGCCCGCATCCTCACCGGCTATGTGGTGGCGGGGGTGGTGCTCTCGGCGGTGGGGCTGTATGCGCCGCTGGCAGAGTTTGCCGGTGCGGGGGCGAGCGTGCCCCTGCTGGGCTTCGGGCATCTGCTGGCAAAGGGGGTGCGCACCGCCGTGGCGGAAAAGGGTGCCATCGGCATCCTGACCGGCGGGCTGACCGCTGCCTCTGCGGGCATCACCGCAAGCCTTGTCTGCGGCGTGGTATGCAGTCTTGTGGGCAAAAGCCACGACCAGAACTGATGTTTTGCCCGCGCTGTTTCGCCACATTTTGCGCCCGGCGGCTGGTAAACTGGGGGCAAAACGGAGGTGAGGCGCATGAAACACAGCGGACAGACCGTATTGTGGGAGCTGTGGGCGGCACTGTGCCTGTGCACGGCGCTGGTGCTGCCGCCGGGCAGCCCGTGGCTGCACGAGCCGGCGCTTTTGTACCCGGGGCTTTCGCTGGCGGCGGTGGTTCCCGCAGCGTGGGCGGTGTGGTGGGTGGCGTTGCCGCCGCAGCCGTTGCCGCCGGAGCAGCTGCTGGAACCGGTGCAGCGGCAAAGCCTTGCCGCACTGTGCGGGACATAACAGCGGAAAAAACAAAAACCCCTGTGCCGGTCACCCGGCACAGAGGTTTTGTTCGTCAATCAAACTGCGCGATCAAGCGTTCTTGTTAGCACGCTTTGCCATACGGCTGATCTTGCGGCTGGCGGTGTTCTTCTTGATGACACCCTTAGCGCGAGCCTTGTCGATCGCGGAAACAGCAGCCAGGACGGTTGCGTCCTTGTCAGCGGCATTCGCATCGATGGCAGCGTCTGCCTTCTTGACGACTGTTTTCAGGTTGGTCTTAATGGCCTTGTTGTGAGCCTGCTCTGCAGCAGCCTGCACGACGCGGTCCTTCTGAGATTTGATGTTAGGCATTCGTTCCACCTCCTTGGCTACCTATAACAGCGCACCCTATGATACCATATTTCGCGTACCAGCGCAAGCGTTTTTTTGATTTTTGTTTGGAAAAGTTTTATTTTTCCCATACTTTCCGGCAAGAAAGCGGGCTTTTGCCCCAAAAAGGAACGGAGAGTGTGGAAAATGCGTACTACGGATATGGCTGACGAGCTGTTTTCAGGCGCAGCGCAGCCGCTGCCCGCAGGGGTGCGGCTGGCCACCGCCCGCCACGGCGGGGTCACGGTGACAAGGGTGGAGATCGCCCGCGAGGGACTCAGCCGCCCCCGGGGCAGGTATGTCACGCTGGAAATGCCCAGTGTCAGCGTGCTGGACGAGCGGGACGCCGCCGTCATCGAGGTGTGCGCCCGGGAGCTGCGCGCCCTTTTGCCGCCGGAAGGGCCGGTGCTGGTGCTGGGGGTGGGCAACCGCCGCATCACCGCCGATGCCCTTGGCCCGCGCACGGTGCAGCGCATCCTTGTCACCATGGGCGCGGGCGCTGCCCCGCCGGTGCGGGGGCTGCGCCCGGTAGCAGCCGTTGCGCCCGGGGTGGCGGCAGCCACCGGGCTTTCCCTGCAGCAGCTGGCGGCGGCGCTGGTGGGGCAGCTGCGCCCGGCGGCGGTGGTCTGCGTGGACAGTCTCTGCTCCGCCGAGGGGCAGCGGCTGGGGCGCACGGTGCAGTTTTCGGACGCAGGGCTTTACCCGGCGCAGGCCGACCACACCCGCCACCTGACCCGGGACACCTTAGGCGTGCCGGTGGTGGCGGCGGGCATCCCCACCCTGATGCAGGCGCAGGAGGGCGCAGACCTTGTGGTCACGCCCCGCGCACTGGACAGCGTCATCGCCCACGGCGCGGCCCTGCTGGCGGGCAGCGTCAACCGCGCTTTGCAGCCCCGCCTTACCGTGCAGCAGCTGTGCTGGCTGACGGGGTGAAGAAAGGAGGTCTTGCCATGCGCAGCAGAGAGCCTTGGCGTCTGCCTGCGGGGCAGAGCAGGGCAGTGCCCTTTTTGCAGGCTGCGGTGCTGTTTGCAGCCCTGTGCATCTTTGCCCGCAGCGCCGCGCTGGTGCTGGCGGCCTTTCTGGCAGCGCCGGTGCCCGCCGCGCAGACTTTGCTGCATCTGGGGCAGCAGGCCGTGGAGAGCCGGGCAGCAGAATCGTCTGCGGAAAGCGCGGCGGAGGCTGCATCTGTGCCGCCGGAGCAAGAAACTGCTGCTCCGGTGCAGACCGGAGTGGAGCGGTATTTTGTGTCCCTGCAGCCGGACGAAGCCCGCCCCGCCGATGCGGGCACGGTGACAGAGCAGCAGTTCGGGCAGGGCAGCGGCGAAAAGTACATCCCCTGCGGTGCGGGCAGCATCAAGAATAACACCCGGCAGACGGCGGCAGACGTCGCCGCCGAGGCGGCGCAGCCCCTGCCCTTTGCCATCGAAAAGGACAGCGCCGCGCCGCAGGTGCTCATCATGCACACCCACGCCACCGAGGACTACCGCCTTTCTGCCGGGCTGTGGTTCACCCCCGGGGACGGTGCCCGCAGCACCGACCGCGGCATCAATATGTGCGCGGTGGGGCGGGTGATGGCCGATACCCTCAATGCGGCGGGCATCTGCACCCTGCACGACGAGACCCTGAACGACTACCCCAGCTACACCGGCAGCTATGCCAACAGCCGGGCGGTGGTGCAGCAGTATCTGGCGCAGTACCCCAGCATCAAGGTGGTGCTGGACGTCCACCGGGACGCCATCGAGCGGGAAAACGGCACCCGCTGCGCCCCGGTGTGCACCATAGACGGGCGGCAGGCGGCGCAGGTGATGATCATCTGCGGGTGCGACAACGGCACCAGCGTGCAGCTGCCCGCATGGCGGCAGAACCTGCGTTTTGCCGCTGCGTGGGAGCGCAGCATGGAGGCAAAATACCCCGGACTTACCCGCCCGGTGCTGTTCAGCTACCGGTTCTATAATCAGGACCTGACCACCGGCAGTCTGCTGATCGAGATCGGCGGGCACGGCAACAACTTAAATGAGGCCCTGTACGCCGGATATCTGGCAGCACAGGGCCTCGCGGATGCACTATTAAGTTGAGGGTCAGCCGCCAAGGCTGGAGATCATGCTGCTCTTGGCAGACTGATAGTAGCTCCAGGCCTGATCGGCTATGGTTTCGGGCTGGTTATACTCCCGCAGCACGCTGCGCATCTCGCTGACCACCGAGGAGACGGCACTGTCGTAGGTGCTTTCCACCGAGGAAAGATGCTTGTAGGCGATGCTGACTTTATTGGCAAAGGTCCGCTGAGAGGCGGGCAGAGCGTGGTATTCATCCTTTGCGCTCTGGATGGCACTGCTGACATCCGACCGTGCAGAGGACTCCAGCGAGTACAGCTCGCTCATCAGCGACGAGATCTTGGCGTCGCACTCGGGGTTGGGCTCGGCGTAGACGTGACCGGAGTCCCCCGATGCGGAACCTTCCGCAGCGGTGGTCTCCCCGGCGCTTGGGGGAGAGGGGAACCAGTCGCCGAACAAAAACTCGTTGTACCCGGCAATGAATTCCTCTTTGGTGCAGCCGCTCAGCAGGGCGGCCAGTGCGCAGCTGACCACAGCGAGGGTCAGCAGACGGATGATGCGGTGTGTGTGCTTCATGATCTCCTCCAGAATCTGTTTTTGCGGAATACCGCTTTTTCCAATTTTATCAGAGAAAAGGCGTTCTGACAAGAAAAAACGCAGAAATTTATTCAATGCCGCGCGGTAAGGTTGACAAAATGCCGCCAACGTGCTATTTTAAAACAACAAATGCAAGGAACGGGAAAAGTAGCGCGGGCCGTCCGGCCCAGAGAGTGCGGTACAGCTGAGAGCCGCGCCCGTGCGCCGCGTGAACGAACACCCGGGAGCAGCAAACTGAACACGGCAGTGTGTCTGCTGTTAAGTAGGTGCGCCGCAGGTCCAGCGTTACAGGGACAGCGCTTAAACAAAAGAGCGCGTGAGCGACCGGACACATCCGGTAATTCAGGTGGCACCGCGGACATTACAAGACAGCTTGTTCGCCCTGAACTTTCAGGGCAAAAGCTGTCTTTTTTGTTTATAAAGGAGAACTACTATGGAACGTACCGAGATCCTTTCGCTGTTCAAGAACACCCCGGCAGACGGCACCGAGATCACCGTCTGCGGCTGGGCAAAGAACATCCGCGACTCCAAGAACATCGGCTTCATCGCCCTGTCGGACGGCGGCTGCTTCAAGACCCTGCAGGTCGTGCTGGAAGCCGGCAAGCTGGCAAACTACGATGAAGTCATCCACACCGGTCTGTACAGCAGCCTGCGCATCAAGGGCAAGCTGGTGCTCACCCCGCAGGCAAAGCAGCCCTTTGAGCTGAACGCCGAGAGCGTGGAGATTCTGGGCGACTGCCCCGCCGACGAGTACCCCCTGCAGAAAAAGAAGATGAGCATGGAGTACCTGCGCACCATGCCCACCCTGCGCCCCCGCACCAACACCTTCAACGCTGCTTTCCGCGTGCGCAGCGTGGCAGCCTACGCCATCCACAAGTTCTTCCAGGAGAACGGCTTTGTCTACGCCCACTCTCCGCTGATCACCGCCTCCGACTGCGAGGGCGCCGGCGAGATGTTCCGCGTGACCACGCTGGATCTGGACAATCTGCCCAAGACCGAGGACGGCGCTGTGGATTACAGCAAGGACTTCTTTGAGAAGCCGGTCAACCTGACCGTTTCCGGCCAGCTGGAGGCCGAGGCCATGGCTATGGCCTTTGGCAAGGTGTACACCTTTGGCCCCACCTTCCGCGCGGAGAAGAGCTTTACCACCCGCCACGCTGCGGAGTTCTGGATGATCGAGCCGGAGATGGCCTTCTGCGACCTGAATGGCTACATGGACAACGCCGAGGCTATGATCAAGTACGTCATCCGCTATGTGCTGGACAACTGCCCGGACGAGATGGCTTTCTTTAACCAGTTCATCGACAAGGGTCTTGTCGAGCGTCTGGAGCTGGTGGCAAACAGCGAGTTCGCCCGCATCAGCTACACCGAGGCGATCGAAATTCTGGAAAAGAACAACAAGAAGTTCCAGTACCCCGTGGAGTGGGGCGTGGATATCCAGACCGAGCACGAGCGCTACCTGACCGAGGTGGTGTTCAAGAAGCCGGTCTTTGTCACCGACTACCCCAAGGAGATCAAGAGCTTCTACATGAAGCAGAACGCCGACGGCAAGACCGTGGCCGCAGCAGATATGCTGGTGCCCGGCATCGGCGAGCTGATCGGCGGCAGCCAGCGTGAAGAGGACTACGGCAAGCTGGTGGCCCGCATGGACGAGCTGGGCATGGACAAGACCAACTACGAGTGGTACCTGAATCTGCGCAAGTTCGGCGGCGTGGAGCACGCAGGCTACGGCTTGGGCTTTGAGCGTATGATCATGTACCTCACCGGCATCCAGAACATCCGTGACGTGCTGCCCTTCCCCCGCACCGCATACGGCTTCTGAGAAGCGCGCATACTGTAATCAAAGAAAGCCGCCGCCTCTGCGGCGGCTTTCTTGTTCTTCATTTTTCAACAAGGAGCACAAAACAAGTGGAAAACATTTCGCCTGCCCTCTTGGACTGGTTTTACAAGAACCGCCGCAGCCTGCCCTTCCGGGAGGACCCCACCCCCTACCATGTGTGGCTCAGCGAGGTGATGCTGCAGCAGACCCGGGTGTCGGCGGTGCTGCCGTATTACTACCGCTTTCTGGAGGAGCTGCCGGATATCCCCGCGCTTGCCGCCTGCGGGGAGGAAAAGCTGCATAAGCTGTGGGAAGGGCTGGGCTATTACAGCCGGGTGCGCAACCTGCAAAAGGCTGCAAAGCTCGTCTGTGCGCAGTACGGCGGGCAGCTGCCCGCCGACTACGCCGCCCTGCGGGCTTTGCCCGGCATCGGGGAGTACACCGCCGGGGCCATTGCGTCCATCAGCTTCGGCCTTCCCGTGCCCGCCGTGGACGGCAATGTGCTGCGGGTGTTTTCCCGCCTGTATAATGACCCGGGTGTGATTACAGAACCGGCGGTAAAAAAGGCCTTTACCGCCCGGGTCATGGAGCATCAGCCGCCGGAAAAGGCTGGGGATTACAATCAGGCGCTGATGGAGCTGGGCGCGCTGGTCTGCGTGCCCAATGGCGCACCTTTGTGCGGGCAGTGCCCGCTGGCAGAAGTCTGCCTTGCCCGGGCGGCGGGCACCACCGCCCAGCTGCCCCAAAAGGCAAAGCCAAAGCCCCGCAAGATTGTGCCGGTAACGCTGGCGCTTGTGGAAAGCCCGGCGGGCTTTCTGGTGCAGCAGCGGCCGCAAAAAGGGCTGCTGGCCGGGCTGTGGCAGCCGGTCTTGTGGGAGGGCGAGCATCTTTTGCAGGTCGAGGTGCTGGCGCGGCTTGCGGCACTGGGGCTGGACACCGGCACGGCAGCTCCCGCCGCCCTGCCCGCCGCAAAGCACATCTTTACCCACATCGAGTGGCTCATGTCCGGGGTGCAGCTGCAAGTGGCGGCGCAGAGTGCCCCGGCGGGCTATGTCTGGGCAAGCCGGGAGGCCCTGCGCACCACCTACACCCTGCCCGGGGCGTTCCGGGCGTATAAGCCGCTGTTGCTGTGATATTGGCAATTTGCTGTAATGAACCGCGCCAAAACCGGCACACTGCCCAAACTGTGCCCCGCAGCACCTTCGGGGCGTGAAAATTGGGGTGCAACGGTTGTAATTTTGGGCGGGAACGGGTATAATAAAAGCTACAAAGCGGCGCTGATCGCCGCTTGAATCAAGATCCTTTTGCGGGACGCCCGCTGGAAAAATCAAGCTGAAACAACGTTTCAACTGCAAAAAGGAGTGTACTGAATCTATGAAAAAATCTTGCTTGGTCGCTGTGATCGCCGTTCTGGCTGCTGTGGCTGGTGCGCTGGCTGCTGTGGCACTTTACCTGAACCGCCGCGAGAAGGAACTGGACGAATACGAGCGCCTGCTGTTCGGCGAGGATGACGCAGAAACCGTAGAGCCGGAGGAAGCTGCTGCTGAGGACGAGACCGACGCAGAATAAAATTCCGCAAATACCGGAAACTGCCGGGAAGATAAGCGCATCGGGGCGCACGGAGCAGTCTGTCTGAACGGACTTGCCCCGGTGCGCCCTTTTTGTACATAAGGAGAAGGAACATGAAGCGTTTTTTGCTCTGGATCATCAGTGTGGCGCTGGGCGTGGTGGTGCTGCTGGCGGCTGTGATGGGGGTAAGCTATGCCTTTACCGCCGAGGGCGGCTGCCCGGACGATGCGGCACAGTTCGGCGGGCAGGCGTTAGAAGCCAACGGCTCCTGCTGGCAGGTGCCGCTGCTGGGTGGTCAGCTGGATAAGGTGTTCGCCAGCCCCGCCACCCTGAGTGTGCAGAAGCTGGGGGTGCTGTACACTGCCCACCCGGAACTTTCTTTGCCGGAGTGGACCTGCTACACCGCCCTGACCATCCAGAATGCGGCGGGGGATGTGCTGTTTGCGGGCAGCGCGGGGGAGTACCAGAACTTCCTCTTCCCTGCGAACGGCGAGTATAAGGCGGAGCTGACCGCGTGGCGCGTGCCCAAGGGCGGGGTCATCACCCAGTTCGAGGGCGGCAGCACCGGCCAGCTGCGCAAAAATCTGGGGCTGGAGCGCCCCGCAAAGCCCACCGGCTGGTACCGGTACAGCTTCCGGTTCACCTTGCAGGCCAGTGCGGAGGTGGAGCTTTCCGCCGAGCGGGTGGAGCAGGGCGGCACGGTGGGCGTGCGCATCTCCGGCATGACCGGGGACGCCGTGCCTGCCATCGAGACCGACCTTGGCAGCGTGCAGTGTGTGCGCGCCGCAGAGGGCTGGCGTGCCTATATCCCGGCAGCCTATAACGCCTCCTCCGGCGGGCATGAGGTGAACATCACGGTGAACGGCGAGACCATCACCCGCACCCTGACCGTGCTGCCGAAGGACTTCGGCACGGTGGAGGAAGAGGCCGAGGAGCCTGCTACGAACAGTGCCAACGCCCAGTTCCGCAGTGCCATCTGGCCGCTGTACGAGGCTGCCGCCACCGCCAAACAGTGGCAGGGCGGCTTTGTGCCCCCGGCCGAGGACTCCATGACCTTGGTGGACTACGGGCAAATTAAAGTAACGAACGGCCAGCAGGGCAGTCGCTCCAACTCCACAAAGCTGTACACCATCCCCGGTGCGCCCTGCCGCGCCGCAGCCAACGGCACGGTGGTGTTTGCGGGCAATCTGGCGCTTACCGGCAACACGGTGGTCATCGACCACGGCTGCGGGCTGCGCAGCTATCTGTACGGCTTGCAGGAGCTTTCGGTCAGCAAGGGACAGACCGTGGAAAAGGGGCAGGCTGTGGGCGCACTGGGCGAGGAGCTGACCATGGACTTCAAGCTGGGCAGCAGAAGCGTGAACCCCCGGCTGCTGTTCCAGACCTCCGGCGGCTTGTTCTGGAAGGAAAACTGAACAAACTCCCTCAGTCTTCGCTTCTGCGTGGCTGGGGGAGTTTTTTGAAAAAACCTGTAACGTTTTTCCTCTTTGTGCGTTATTGGGGTGAAAGGGCGCACGAAAGCCCGCAAAGGAGGAAATGACCATGAAGCTGGAATGTGACGTGATCCGCGATCTACTGCCCCTGTACGCCGAAAAGCTTGCCAGCCCCGCCAGCAGTGCGCTGGTGGAGCAGCACCTTGCAGCGTGCCCTGCCTGCCGTGCAGAACTGGAACAGATGGAAAAACCGGTGCCGGTGCAGCCGGAACCCCAGCCGGATGCACCGCTGAAAAACATCCGCAGCAGCCTGAACCGCCGCCGTCTGCGCACCATGCTGTGCAGCTTTGCGGCAGCGCTGGCGCTGGCGGCGGTGTGCGGCTTTGGCTGGTACGGCTACACCGCCTGCGACCGGGTATCCTTTTTTGATGCACGATTGCAGGCTTCCTACCAGCAGGCGGAAAACGGTGCCAACGGCTGGGTGCTGGAGACCCGCGCCGAGGACGTATATCTGAAGCCGACCTATGCCGACGGGCACTACGAGGTCATCCGCTACCGCATTCCGTGGGTGCACGATGCCCTTGACAAGCTGCTGCAAAAGGACACAGACCTTCTCCGCTGCACCGGATGGATGAGCACTGACCGCTCGGCGGTGGTGGATGCAGCGGATATGACGGTGGCGTTCAACGGTCAGGACGGTACATGGTATGCAGTGGGCAGCGAGCCTGTGGCATGGGATGAGGTCGAATGGCCGGAGTGATGCCTATGGACATTGAAACCATCTACCGGCTCTACTTCCGGGACGTCTGCCTGTTTTTGCAGGGGCTTACCCGCAGCGAAGCGCTGGCCGAGGAGCTGACACAGGAGACCTTTTTCCGGGCACTGGACGGCCTGAAAGACTACGACGGCAAGCAGGATGTGCGGGCGTGGCTGTTCACCGTGGCGCGCAACGCCTACTACGACCACTGCCGCCGCGCAAAGCACGCCGCCCCGCTGGAAGATGCCGAAACAAAAGCCGCCGACAGCCCGGACATCGCGCAGCTTTTGGTGGACAAGGATGCCGCCTTTACGGTGCACCAGTGTCTGCACGCGCTGGAAGAACCCTACAAGGAGGTTTTCAGCCTGCGGGTGTTTGGCGAGCTGCCCTTTGACCGCATCGGGGCGATCTTCGGCCACAATGCCGCATGGGCGCGGGTGACCTATTACCGCGCCAAGACCCGCCTCCAGACCATGCTGGAACAGCGGAAATGATTGGGAATGCGCACCGCGCGAACCCTCTCAGTCACGCCTTACGGCGTGCCAGCTCCCCCGAAAGGGGGAGCTTTTTTGTGTGGCGGCAAAGTTTGCCTGTCCGGGAGTTACCCCTTCTGTGAAAAAAAGTGGCTCAAAAACGCCCGCAGGCGTTTCTGAGCCACAAATTATAATAATATTTTTTCCGCGGGTCAGGCCTTCTCAGAGGGCTTGCTCAGGTCTACGCTGCGGATGATTTTGCGCACCGGCAGGATGCTCTTGGCGTTCATGGACAGTTCGTCCACGCCCATGCGCAGGAAAGTCTCGGTCAGGGCGGTGTCAGCGCCCAGTTCGCCGCAGATGCCTACCCAGATGCCGTGGCGGTGACCGGCTTCAATGGTCATCTTGATGGCGCGCAGCACGGCGGGGTGGTGGGGGTTGAAGAAAGGCTCCAGCTTTGCGTTCTGGCGGTCCAGTGCACAGGTGTACTGGGTCAGGTCGTTGGTGCCGATGGAGAAGAAGTCGCACTCGGCGGCCAGCTCGTCCGCGATGAGCACGGCGGCGGGGGTCTCGATCATGGTGCCCACTTCAATGTTCTGCCCCATCTTCACGCCCTCGGCGGTCAGCTCGGCGCGGCACTCTTCCAGAACAGCCTTTGCGTCCTGCAGCTCCCGCAGACTGGTGATCATGGGGAACATGATGCTCATGTTGCCGTAGGCAGAAGCCCGCAGCAGCGCGCGCAGCTGGGTCTTGAAGAAGTCCTTGCGGGTCAGGCAGATGCGGATGGCGCGGTAGCCCAGCGCGGGGTTATCCTCGTGATCCAGCTTCATGTAATCCACGGTCTTGTCTGCGCCGATATCACAGGTGCGCACAACGACCTTGCGGGGTGCAAGGCTTTCCACTACCTGCTTGTAAGCCTCGAACTGGTAGTCCTCGGTGGGGAAGTCCTTGCAGTTCAGGTAGACGAACTCGGTGCGGAACAGACCTACGCCGCCGGCGTCGTTCTGCTGCACTGCGCCCACGTCGCCCATGCCGCCGATGTTGGCGAACACATTGATGGTCTTGCCGTCCAGCGTGGTGTTGGGCTTGCCCTTCAGCTCCTGCAGCAGAGCCTGCTTTTTCTGGTCCTCCTGCTGGCGCTTTTTCAGGCTCTTGAGCAGGTCGGGGGTGGGGTCCACATACACACAGGCGTTGTAGCCGTCCACCACAGCCATCTTGCCGTCCCAGTCCTCCTGAATGTCCTTGCACTGGATCAGGGCGGGGATGTTCATGCTGCGTGCCAGAATGGCGGTGTGGCTGTTGGAGCTGCCCTCGCGGGTGATGAAGCCCAGCAGCAGACTTTTATCCATGCGCACGGTCTCGGAGGGAGCCAGATCCTCGGCTACCAGAATGCTGGGCTCGGTGCCCTGCAGGGAAGCGTTGTCCACCCCCTGCAGAATGTCCAGCATGGCCTGCGCAATGTCCAGCACATCGGCGCTGCGGGCCTGCAGATACGGGTCGTCCATGGCAGAGAACACCGCAGCCTGATTGTTGCCGGCGGTCTTGACGGCGTACTCGGCGCACATCTTCTGCCCGTTGATGATCTCCTTGATGGCGTCCACAAAGTCGTCGTCATCCAGCATCATGGCGTGGATGTTGAACACCTCGGCGATGTCCTCGCCGGCTTCTGCCAGTGCCTTTTCGTACAGGGCGGTCTGCTGCTCAATGGCCTTCTGGCGGGCAGCTTCAAAACGCTCCAGCTCTGCGGCGGTATCTGCCACAGGGGCGGTGGAAATCGCGGTATCTTTTTTCTTGTAGATCTTCAGCTTGCCAATGGCGATGCCATTGAGTACGCTTTTGCCGGTGCCTACCTGCATAGCACGTTCTCCTTCCACTTACAGCCGGGCGTGCAGCGCCCGGCGTTTTGTCAAAAAAGCCCCCGCAGTTTCCCCGCGAGGGCTCGGCTTTCAAGTCGCGGCTCAGACGTTCTCGCTCAGGAACTTCTGGATTGCCTCTGCGGCTGCTTCTTCATCATCGCCTTCGACCTTGATGGTCACGGTCTCGCCCTGCTTGACGCCCATGCCCATCAGAGCCATCAGCTTGCGCATATCGCAGCTCTTGCCGTCCTTCTCGAGGGTGGCGGTGCTTGCAAAGCCCTTCACGGTCTTGACCAGCAGGCCGGCGGGACGGGCATGGATGCCGCAGGCATCCTTAATAGTGTACTGAAATTCCTTCATAATCATTTTCTCCTTACTACTTGATCCCTCTGCCCGGGCTGCACATTCAGCCCCGGAACATGGCTTTGCCAACGGGAATCGGTATACTATTATTATAAACCCGTACCGGTTTTTTTGCACCGTTTCATATTGCCGATTTTTACAAGAATTTTTTGTTATATTTGAACATACGGATGCTACAAAAATCCGTGTTTTGTCTAATTTTTGTCGAATCGTTTGTAAAAACTAGGCAGTTTGTGCAACTGCCGGACAAGAGCTTAAAAAAGGTCGTTTTTTAAGCAATGCCGTCCCTATTCCACGGGATACCCTTCTGCGTCCAGCGGCAGCTCGGTGTAGGGCGCTGCCTGCGGGGCGGCTTCGGGCTCTGTCTCCGGTTCGCCGGAGGTCTGCTGCGCGGTGCTGTCGGTCAGCTGCTCGTCGTGCCGCTCGCCCCAGTCGCCGCTGTAATCCTCGCCGGAAGTCTGCTTTGCCAGTTCGTTCTGAGCGTCCTGCAGCCCCAGCACCGTGCCGGAAGGTTTTTCCAGCAGATACGCGCCCACGGCCTTCTTTTTATACACCAGCAGCACCCCGTAGCGGCTGGTCTCGCCGTTGCTTGCCGCCGGGAGCAGCGCCGACCATTTTTCCACAGTTTTGCCCTTGTAGCGGGCAAGATCCATGCCGCTTTGCTGCACCACCCCGTTGAAGGCAGAAAAACTGTCGTCCCACCTGCGGGGGATCTTGACCTTATCCGCCGTAATGGACGCGCCGTCCACCTCCAGCCCGTAGCCGGTGAACCATGTCTGGATGTCCTGTGCGCTCTCGATACGGTTCACCGGGGCAGCCACCGCCACCGTCCGGGTACTGATGAACCGCCCCAGCATGGCGCTGAACACCACCAGCGCGCAGCACGCCGCCCCTGCTCCCAGTTTTTTCAGGCTCGTCTTGCTCAGTGTGACCACAAACATATCCCCATGCCTCCCCGCCATTTGCGCTTGCATACTCTGCCACCAGCTTATGCACAAAAACAGGACAGTATGATAAAAACACCCCCGGTCAGGGCTTGCGCCACTGACCGGGGGTGTTTAGTCTCTTTTACCCGATATAGCTGATATTGGCGTCCAGCTCGCCGCTGTAGCCGTTGATGTGGGCTGTTCTGGTGCCCTGCCACATATCGCAGCCGATGGGGCTGGAGGAGACGCCGTAGTGGGCGTTCCAGATGGTGTAGCGGCTGCGCAGGGTGTTGTAGTCCACCCGCTTGCGGTACCATGTGGTGGAAGCGTACACGCCGGGTTTGTAGCCCAGCTCCTTCACCCGCTCGCAGAAGGCGATGGCGCATTTGGTGCGGTCCTCAACACCCAGACCGTCGGCGCGGCCGGTGCCGCGCGGGGCGGTGGAGGCCTCGGTGTCATAGAAGATGGGGTAGTCCAGCATCCGGCCATTCAAAGCCCAGTTGCAGCCATCGGCCTCCTCCTGCGCCTCGGCCTCGTTCACGGCCTGCGTAAAGAAATACACGCCCACCTTCAGCCCCGCATTGCGGGCGTTGGTGAAGTGCTCCTCGAACATGGGGTCCTTGACCAGGTTTCCCGCAGCGCCGTAGCCCCGGTAGCCGATGCGGATGATGACGAAGCTCACGCCGGACTTTTTGATCTTGTTCCAGTCCAGCCCGGACTGATACTTGGACACGTCGATGCCAAAGGTCACGTTGTCCTGTTTAACGCCGTTGGCATCGAAATAATACAGCTTGCCGTCAATGGAGCGCAGGCCGGTGACTTTTTTGTTGGTGTCCTGCGCATAGTAGTAGGTCTTGCCGTTCTCGGTGCGCCAGCCGGAGTAGGCCGGAGCCGGTTCCTCTTCCTTATCCTTGCTGCCGAACAGCCAGTTGAACAGCCACCGGAAAAAGCCGTTTTCATCAGTCAGGTCGATGCACTGCGCCTCGGCATCTTCCAGCGCGCCGGAATCCAGCGCCTGCTGGATCTGCTCCGGGGTCAGCAGTACGCTGCCCTCCGGGGTGTGCTGGGCGGCGGTATCATTCTGTGCGGTGCCGTCCGCTGCGGGAGCCTGCGGGTCCTGTGCGGCCAGCTCCGGGGTCTCTTCCAGCAGCATGGCAGGGGAGTTCTCCTCTTCCAGCGCGGCGTCCCCGGCGGGCTGTGCCGGCGTTTCCGGCGTTTCCGGTGCTGCGGCGGCTTCTTCCGGTTCAGCCGGCGCGGTTTCGGCGGTTTCCGGTTTTTCTGCTTGTTCCGGGACAGACTCAGCCTGCTGCAGCTGCGAGGTGTTTTCCGCTGTCTGCTCCGGGGCAGTCGCCGTGCTCTCCGCTGCCGGGGCAGGGTCAGCCGGAGCAATCTGCTGCGGTGCTTCGGCGGTGATGTGGGGCACGACCGCGCCCACGGTCAAAGTTTCCGGCTGTGCAGACAGCAGGGTCGCTGCCCCTGCGCCGCCCACAGCCAGAACCAGCGCCATGGTCAGCGCTGCAACGGCTGTCACCGCCTTGCGGCGGGCTGTGCCGGATCGGTCAAATCGTTTTTTCATCTGTCGTCTCTGCCTCCGAATCTCCCGGTGATGCAGCGCTGTGCTGCACCGGGTCTTTGCCCCTTGCCCGGGGCGGGCCCGCTTTTATTCCACGCCGCCCATGGGTTCAGGATAAAAAGGACGGCGGATGATAACTTTACGCTTCCTCTAGTATACACCCGCACGCGGGGAGCCGTCAACGGCACAGCGGGCTTCTACACAAATTCTCCACCGGGGCAGTGTGTCGGAAAATATTCCAAATGGAATACGTTCCGGCAGGGCAGAACATTGCACAAAGCCGAAATTTCACAATTTTTCCAGCAACCCCTTGCTGTCTTGACAGGTGTATGGTATGATACAGGACATACGTTTGTAACCTTAACGATCTGTTTTGGATAGAAAGGCAAGTTTTATGTCGAAGCTGAAAGAATTTTTGGTGCGGAAGGATATCGTCATCTCTCCGCAGCGTTACCTCATTGACGCGCTGGGCGCAATGGCACAGGGTCTGTTCGCCAGTCTGCTCATTGGTACCATCATCAAGACGGTGGGTCAGCAGACCGGTCTTGCACTGCTGGTGGATCTGGGCGGCTATGCTACGGCCATGAGCGGCCCCGCCATGGCCTGTGCTATCGGCTGGGCACTGCACTGCCCGCCGCTGGTGCTGTTCAGCCTGATCACCGTGGGCTACTCGGCCAATGCGCTGGGCGGTGCAGGCGGCCCGCTGGCCGTGCTCATCATTGCCATCGTGGCGGCAGAGCTGGGCAAGGCCGTGAGCAAGGAGACCAAGGTGGACATCCTTGTCACCCCGCTGGTGACCATCTTTGCAGGTGTCGGGCTTTCCATGCTCATCGCTGCCCCCATCGGCGCAGCCGCAAGTCAGGTGGGTACTCTTATTATGTGGGCTACCGAGCAGGCTCCGCTGGTCATGGGCATTCTGGTGTCGGTCATCGTGGGCGTGGCACTGACCCTGCCCATCTCCTCCGCTGCTATCTGCGCCGCACTGGGTCTGACCGGCCTTGCAGGCGGTGCTGCCGTGGCAGGCTGCTGCGCCCAGATGGTGGGCTTTGCCGTGATGAGCTATAAGGAAAACGGTGTGGGCGGCCTTGTCAGTCAGGGTCTGGGCACCAGTATGCTGCAGATGGGCAACATCATCAAGAACCCCCGCATCTGGATCGCCCCCACGCTGGCCAGTGCCATCACCGGCCCGCTGGCTACCTGCCTGTTCCACTTTGAGATGAACGGCGCGGCGGTGTCCTCCGGCATGGGCACCTGCGGTCTGGTGGGTCAGATCGGCGTTTACACCGGCTGGGTCAGCGACATTGCCGCCGGTACCAAGGCCGCTATCACCCCCATGGACTGGGCTGCTATGGTGCTGCTGTGCTTTGTGCTGCCCGCCGTGCTCAGCGTGGTGTTCTGCGCGGTAGAGCGCAAGCTGGGCTGGATCAAGGACGGCGACTTGAAGCTGAACTAAATAGTTATAAGTAAAACCACCGGAGCATCTGCGGATGCTCCGGTGGTTTGTTTGTAGGGGGACGAACTCCCCCAGTCACGGCTGCGCCGTGCCAGCCCCCTCTGGGATGGGGCCTTTGGCATGGTGGCACAGTTTCCGGCTAAACCGCAAAGTTTGCCGCTACCGCTAAAGCCTTCACCCCTTGGGGGAAGGCTTTAGCGCACCCATAAGCTTTATGGTTTGACCGCAAACTTTACCGCTGCGCCAGAGGCTCCCTCCCCGAGGGAGCTGGCAAAGCCGTCAGGCTTTGCCTGAGGGAGTCCCGCAAAACCCCATGAAAAAATACACTCGGATTGCATAAAATGCGCATATATTTAAAAACATTTGCATAAAGATACAGATTAAACCAAAAGAAAAGCGAAACGGGCGCCATGTTTGGCAGTTTTTAGCATTGACGGAAAACCCGCGCTGCGTATAATAAAAGCATCAACCGCAAACGAAAGACAGAGGATGCGAAGGGAAATGCGCATCAGAGAACAAAAGTGTATTTTTATTAAAAGGAGCGCGTTTATCATGAAAAAGGAAAACATCAAAAAAGTTGTGCTGGCTTACTCCGGCGGTCTGGATACCTCCATCATCATTCCCTGGCTGAAGGAAAACTACAACAACTGCGAGGTCGTCGCCGTTTCCGGTGACGTGGGTCAGGGCACCGAGCTGGACGGTCTGGAAGAAAAGGCCAAGGCTACCGGCGCATCCAAGCTGTATGTGCTGGACCTGAAGAAGGACTTTGTGGAGAACTACATCTTCCCCACCCTGAAGTTCGGCGCGAAGTACGAGGACTACCTGCTGGGCACCAGCTTTGCACGTCCGTGCATCGCCAAGGCACTGGCTGATATCGCCATCAAGGAGGGCGCAGATGCCATCTGCCACGGCTGCACCGGCAAGGGCAACGATCAGGTGCGTTTTGAGCTGACCCTCAAGGCACTGTGCCCGGATATGGCCATCATTGCTCCGTGGCGTGAGTGGGACATCGAGAGCCGTGACGAGGAGATCGACTACGCCGAGGCCCACAACATCCCCCTGAAGATCAACCGTGAGACCAACTACTCCAAGGACAAGAACCTGTGGCATCTGAGCCACGAGGGTCTGGATCTGGAGAACCCTGCCAACGAGCCCCAGTACAATAAGCCCGGCTTCCTGGAGCTGGGTGTCAGCCCCGAGCAGGCACCCGATGTGCCCACCTATGTGACCATCCACTTTGAAAAGGGCGTTCCCACTGCCGTGGACGGCAAGGAGATGGGCGCTGTGGAGCTGGTGGAGTACCTGAATAAGCTGGGCGGCGCAAACGGCATCGGTCTGCTGGACATCGTGGAGAACCGTCTGGTGGGCATGAAGAGCCGCGGCGTGTACGAGACTCCCGGCGGTGCCATCCTGTACAAGGCCATCGACGTGCTGGAGACCATTACGCTGGACAAGGAAAGCTCTCACTTCAAGGCACAGCTGGCACAGAAGTACGCCGACATCGTGTACAACGGCCAGTGGTTCACCCCGCTGCGCGAGGCACTGGATGCCTTTGCCGACAGTCTGGAAAAGACCGTGACCGGTGATGTGAAGCTGAAGCTCTACAAGGGCAACATGATCAACGCCGGCGTCACCTCTCCGTTCACCCTGTACGATGAGCAGACCGCTTCCTTCGGCGTCGATAAGGATTACGACCAGTCCGATGCCACCGGCTTCATCAACCTGTTCGGCCTGTCCATCAAGGAGCGCGCAAAGCTGTCCAAGAACTGGCCGGAGGTCAAGTAATCGCAACATTTTCGACTGCGTGTGTTTTCACACTTTCACACGCGGGTTCTCACACCGGCATCGTTGCCGGCGGCACCGCCGCAGGAGCGTTTTCCCCTGCGGCGGCTTTGCCGTTTTTATAAGGAGTTTATATTATGGCAGAACAACTCTGGAAGGGTCGGTTTTCCAAGGCGGTGGACAGCCGCGTCAACGACTTCAACTCCTCCATCCGCTTCGATCAGCGGATGATCGCGCAGGATATGCGCGGCAGCGGCGTCCATGCCGCCATGCTGGCACGGCAGGGCATCATCTCGGAGCAGGACTGCACGGACATCCTCAGCGGTCTGGCTTCCATCGCGGACGACCTGTCCAGCGGTGCGCTGACCATCGACCCCGCCGCCGAGGATGTGCACACCTTTGTGGAGCAGACCCTGACCGCCCGCATCGGGGATGCGGGCAAGCGGCTGCACACCGGCCGCAGCCGCAACGATCAGGTGGCGCTGGATATCCGCCTGACTTTGCGGGATTACAGCAAGACCCTGCAGGCTTACATCGTGGAGCTGGTGCGGGTGCTGTGCAAAAAGGCTGCGGAGAATACCGCCGCCGTCATGCCCGGCTATACCCACCTGCAGCGCGCCCAGCCCATCACCTTCGGCCATGCGCTGATGGCCTACGCTTCCATGCTGCTGCGCGACCTTGACCGCTTTGCGGACGCCACCGCCCGCATGGACAGCCAGTGCCCGCTGGGCTCTGGCGCACTGGCGGGCACCACCTACCCGCTGGACCGGGATTTCACCGCCGAAAAGCTGGGCTTTGCCGCCCCCTGTGCCAACAGTCTGGACGGCGTGTCCGACCGTGATTTCTGTATCGAGCTGGCAAGCGCCATCTCCATCTGCATGATGCACCTGTCCCGCCTTTCGGAGGAGATCATCCTGTGGTGCAGCTGGGAGTTCAAGTTCATTGAGCTGGACGATGCCTTTACCACCGGCTCGTCCATCATGCCCCAGAAGAAGAACCCGGATGTCACGGAGCTGATCCGCGGCAAGACCGGCCGCGTGTACGGCGACCTGAACACCCTGCTGGTGATGATGAAGGGCCTGCCGCTGGCCTACAACAAGGATATGCAGGAGGACAAGGAAGCCATCTTTGACGCGGTGGATACCTTGGAACTCTGTCTCAAGACCATCACCCCCATGCTGGATACCATGAAGACCCTGCCCGCCAATATGCGCCGCGCCGCCGCAAAGGGCTTTATCAACGCCACCGACTGCGCCGACTACCTGACCAAGAAAGGGATGCCCTTCCGGGATGCCTACAAGCTGACCGGCTGCATGGTGTCGGACTGCATTGCTGCCGACAAAACGCTGGAAGAGCTGACCCTGACCCAGTTCCAGAGCTACAGCCCGCTGTTCGGGGCCGATATCTATGATGCCATCGACCTTGTGCACTGCTGCGAGGGACGCACCAGCTACGGCGGCCCCAGCGCCGCCAGCGTCCAGCGCCAGATCGCGCTGGCAACGGCGCGGTTGGACGCATGGGAGGAGGAAAACGCATGAGGGTAAAGGTATTTATTGATGGCTCTTCCGGCACCACCGGCCTGCGCATCGCCGACCGTCTGGCAGCCCGCCCGGAGATCGAGCTGCTGTCCATCTCTGCCGAAGGGCGCAAGGACGTGCACGAGCGGGCAAAGGTCATCAATTCTGCCGACCTTGCCTTCCTCTGCCTGCCGGATGCAGCTTCTAAAGAAGTCATGCCCCTGCTGCGCCCGGACGTGAAGGTGCTGGACACCTCCACCGCCTTCCGCACCGATGCCGCATGGGACTACGGATTCCCGGAGCTGAAGGGACAGAAGGCAAAAATTCAGAACTCTTACCGCGTGGCAGTGCCCGGCTGCTATGCCAGCGGCTTTATCAGCATTGCCCGCCCGCTGGTGGAGCTGGGGCTGGTGCCGCAAAGCTACCCCTTTAGCTGCACCGGCATCTCCGGCTACTCCGGCGGCGGTAAAAAGATGATCGCGGACTACGAAAGCCCCGACCGCCCGGCGCACAGCAAGCTGGATGCGCCCAAGAGCTACGGCCTGAGCCTTGGCCACAAGCATCTGCCGGAGATGCAGAAGATCAGCGGCCTTGCGCACACGCCGATATTCGTGCCGGTGGTGTGCGACTACTACTGCGGGATGCAGGTGCTGGTGCCGCTGGATCTTGGCCTTGCGGGCACCACTGCCGAAGCCGTAGCTGCCGCCCTTGCGGACTACTACAAGGACGCTGCCACCGTCAAGGTGCACGGCCTGAACGAGCCGCTGCCGGAAAACGGCCTGTACTCCAATGCCATGGCGGGCACCGACCGCATGGAGCTGTACCTGACCGTGAACGCCGCCGGAGACCAGATGATGCTGGTCTCGCTGTTTGATAATCTGGGCAAGGGCTCCTCCGGTGCCGCCGTCCAGTGCATGAACCTGATGCTGGG
>ERZ1673700.963-NODE-963-length-32315-cov-34.108431_pt1 | contig 32315 bp, 29 predicted proteins | sample MGYA00580230_ERZ1673700 | MGnify/ENA primary metagenome ERZ1673700 (study PRJEB41218, sample SAMN15661782) | gut metagenome | host: Homo sapiens | place: Canada: London | collected 2015-08-20/2019-03-30 | study: EMG produced TPA metagenomics assembly of...
TGGACTTCGACGTTGTTGTCACCACCCCCGACATGATGGGCCGCGTTGGCCGTCTCGGTAAGGTGCTGGGCCCCCGCGGCCTGATGCCCAACCCCAAGGCTGGTACTGTCGCTCCCGATCTGGGCAAGGCAGTCACCGAGGCCAAGGCTGGTAAGATCGAGTATCGTCTGGACAAGCAGAACATCATCCATGTCCCCGTGGGCAAGGCATCCTTCGGTGCAGAGAAGCTGTACACCAACCTCGACACCGTTATGAGCGCCATTGCAAAGGCAAAGCCTGTTGCTGCAAAGGGTACCTACTTCAAGAGCGCTACCATCGCTACCACGATGGGCCCCGGCATCCGCCTGAACACCCTGAAGTACGGTGTCTGATTTGAAGAAATAAAACCTCTCCGTCTGCGCTTTGGCGCAGCCGGCTCCCCTAGCAGGGGAGCGAAATAGAGGAAAATAAAAATCTTCAAAAAAGTACTTGACAACACCGCGCGTTTGCGGTAAAATAATTATGCTGTTTTTGAGACAGCAGGTGCTGGAGTTCCAGCGTAAGGCTATGCCGCCTGCCGAGAAACGCGCGTAACGTTGTTTTATGCCTCTTTCTCGGACACAGTGCGGGAAAGAGGCTTTTTTCATGCAGAACTCCGGTTTTTCGATACAAGTTTTTGAAACGAGGTGAAACCGAATGCCCAGTGCAAAGATTCTTTCTGAAAAGCAGGCTTATGTCGCTGATCTGAAGGCAAAGTTTGAGAGTGCGGTTTCCGGCTGCGTCGTCGCTTACGGCGGCATTAACGTCGAGAACGACACCAAGCTCCGTAAGGAGCTGCGTGAGGCAGGCGTCGATTACATGGTCGTGAAGAACACCATGCTGCGTCTGGCTGTCAAGGGTACCTCTCTGGAGGGCCTGGCTGAGAAGTTCAAGGGCGATACCGCTATCGCTTTTGCTCACGAAGAGGATCCCATGTCCGCTGCCCGCATCCTGTGCAAGTATCAGGATGGCGATAAGTCCAAGAAGTTCGTCGTGAAGGCTGGCTTCATGGAAGGCAAGGTCATGGACGCTGCCGAGACCAACGCCATCGCAAAGCTGCCCAACCGCGAAGGCATGCTGTCCATGTTTGCAGGCGCCCTCACCAGCACTCTGTCTGGTCTGGCCGTTGCAATGCAGGCTTATGCCGACAAGCAGGAGGAGCCCGCTGCCTAATGGCTGCGTGACCGCTGCTTAACGATCTGAAATCAACAAACACAAAACCATTTATATTGGAGGGTTATTACCATGGCTTCTGAGAAGATTACTGCCATCATCGACTCCGTCAAGGAGCTGTCCGTTCTGGAGCTGAAGGAACTCATCGACGCTTACTGCGAAGAGTTCGGCGTCTCCGCTGTTGCTGCTGCTGCTCCCGCTGCTGCTGGTGCTGCTGCTGCCGCTGAGGAAGAGAAGACCGAGTTCGACGTCATCCTCGCTGAGGCTGGCGCTACCAAGATGCAGGTCATCAAGCTGGTCAAGGAGATCACCGGTCTGGGCCTGAAGGAAGCTAAGGCTATCGTTGACGGCGCTCCCAAGGCTGTCAAGGAGAAGGCTTCCAAGGCTGAGGCTGAGGACATCAAGAAGAAGCTGGAAGAGGCTGGCGCTAAGGTCGAGATCAAGTAATTTGGTCCCTCTGAACGTTCTTTCTTGAATCTTTATTCTTGAAAATGAAGGCGCTCTCGTCGAAAGACGGGGGCGTCTTTTTTGTATGCGGCTCCTTCCGGAAGTCTTGACAACGCCAGAACAAAATGATATGATTCTGATATCAGAAAGAAACGCTTTCGGGTCCGACAAGGAGGAAGTCTGTTATGGAAGAAAAGGTCCTGCAAACGAAGAAAAACGGCATGGCCGTCCTGCTGCTGACGCTGGTGGGCTATGTGGCGGCGATCGCGGCCTTTGTGCTGGCCGTGTTCCAGATGGAACTGGAGAACTACATTCTGGGTGTGCCGCTGTTGATCGTGTCCATCGTGTATGTGGTCGCGGGCATCTTTGTGCTCTGCGGCCTGAGGGTCCTCAAGCCACAGGAAGCGCTGGTGCTTACCCTGTTCGGCGATTACATCGGCACCCTGAAAGGACAGGGCTTCTACTGGGTGAACCCCTTCTGCACCGCCGTCAACCCGGCCGCAGGCACCCGCCTGAGCCAGAGCGGAGACGTGAACAACGGGGAAAACACCCAGTTCAAGGCAGGTGGCAGCGGCAGCACCCAGACCGCTGGGCTGACCAGCAAGAAGATCTCGCTCAAGATGATGACCCTGAATAACTCCCGCCAGAAGATCAACGACTGCCTCGGCAACCCGGTGGAGATCGGCATTGCGGTCATCTGGCGCGTGACCGATACCGCAAAGGCGGTCTTCCATGTGGACAACTACAAGGAGTACCTGTCTTTGCAGTGTGACAGCGCCCTGCGCAATGTCGTGCGGGTGTACCCTTACGATGTGTCTCCCAATGTGGACACCACCGGCGACGGTGTGGCCGATGAGGGCAGCCTTCGCGGTTCCTCCGAAGTCGTGGCCAAGCGCATCCAAAACGAGATCCAGAAAAACGTGACCGAGGCGGGCATCGAGATCATCGAAGCGCGCATCACCTATCTGGCCTATGCGCCGGAGATCGCAGCCGTCATGCTCCAGCGCCAGCAGGCCAGCGCCATCATCGACGCCCGCAAGATGATCGTGGATGGTGCGGTCGGCATGGTGGAAATGGCGCTGGAACGTCTGAATGAAAACAAGGTGGTGGAGCTTGACGATGAGCGAAAGGCAGCAATGGTCTCCAACCTGCTGGTGGTGCTCTGCGGCAACCGTGACGCTCAGCCCATTGTGAACAGCGGCAGCCTGTACTGATGGCCGAACCGAAAAAACAGGTCCCGCTCCGTCTGAACGCGAAGCTTTACGACGCCATTGCCGCATGGGCGGAGGACGACTTCCGCTCGGTGAACGGGCAGATCGAGTATCTGCTCACCGAGTGCGTGCGTCAGCGGAAAAAGAACGGCAGATATGTCTCGGATGAGATCGACGTGCCGCCGGAATTGGAGCTTAAATAACAACAAAAAAGACCTGACAGCGGGAAAACTGTCAGGTCTTTTTGTGTCTTTGAATCAATTGCTGTGGCTGCTCCAGCCGCTCGACGGGATCACTTGGCCGTCGGTGGTGCACCAGAGGGCCTCCACGCCGTCGAGGGATTCGACGAGGGCTTGGCCTTCTTCCAGCGGCATACAGAACAGGCCGGTGGTGAGGCAGTCGGCCACGCCGGAGTCGGGGGCGAGGACGCTCACGCTGTCGAAGTAGGCGGCGGGCTGAAGGGTGGCCGGGTCGATGAGGTGGTGGTAGCGGACGCCGTCCACGACGTAGTAGCGCTGGTAGTCGCCGCTGGTGACGAGGGAAAGGTCGCTCATCTTCACGGCGGCGACGGTGGAACTGGCCGTGGTGTAGACCTCGGAGGAGTCCCACGGGTTCTCCACGCCGCCGACCCACGCGGAGCCGTCGGGCTTGGTGCCGATGGCCCGGAGGTTGCCGCCCACGCTGATGAGGGCGCTGGTCAGGCCCCGCGCCTCGGCGGCCTGTGCCGCCATTTCCACGGCGTAGCCTTTGCCCACGCTGCCCACGTCCAGCGACATTTCCGGGTCGGCGAGGTAGACGGTCTTGACGTCATCGTCGATGACGAGGTTTCCGATGCCGCAGTGCTGGGCGGCGGAGGTCAGCTCCTCCTGCGTGGGAAGCTGGTTGTTGGAGTCGTCGTCATCGGCAAGGGCGGCTTCGCGGTAGTTGTGCCAGATGTTCAGCACGCTGCCCATGGCGATGTTCAGCTTGCCGCCCGTGGTGTCGTACATCTGCTGGGCCAGTTCCAGCATCCCCAAAATTTTGTCGTCCACCGTGACGGGGGCCTTGCCCGCGTTGTCGTTGATGGTTTTGACGTTTACGATGCCGTCATAGTCGTTGTAGATGTCGTAGAGCTTGTGGTATTCCAGCAGGTCTGCGTGAAGGGCGGTCATCTGAGCGTTGAAGTCCTCTTCGCTGTCGCAGTAGGCGATGACCTGCGTCACGGTGTCGAAGGCATCGTAGAAGACGGTGGAGTAGCGCTGCGGGCCGTCGGCGGTGCCGGAAGTGCTGCCGGAGCCGGACAAAGCGGCCCCGCCGCACCCGGCCAGCAGGCTCAGGCAAAGGGCGGCAGAAAGGAAAACGGACAGGATGCGTCGGATGTTCATGCTTGGGTGGTCTCCTTTGCGGCAGTGAAGGTGGCGTGCTCCTCCTGCAGGTGGGCCAGCAGGTCGCCGAAGACCCAGCTCTTGTTGGTGGGGGTGACCACGGCCTTGAGGGGGATGTTCACCTGCGCCTGTTTCATCAGGTCCAGCAGGGTGTCTACGTCCTTATCTTTGAAGCTGGCGAGAACGAGGGCCGGCGGGTAGGCGCTGGGTTCCAGCACCAGCGTGCGGGTGCTCTTCGTCTCCACTTCGCCCAGCAGCTGTGCCACCGTCTTGCCCGCGTCGGCGGGGGAGACAAGGAGCAGCTTCATCCCGAAGGCGGGAGCCATGCCCTCCAAGATGCCGCGGTCGGCAGCGGAGAGGTTCCAGCCCAGCGCCAGCGGGACCCCGGCGTTCTGGTTGCGTGCGATATGTGCTTTCATGTTGATGACCTCGTGTTTCAAAAATATACTATAGTATAGCACAAACAGACGGGCTTGACAAACGACGTTGGTTCGTATATACTGAAAACAGAAAGGGTGCTGTCCGCAATGGTCAGCTTCTCACCCGACAATCAAAGATTGACCGCACGAGTTGGACGCTGGGGCGGTCAATCTTTCTTGTTTTCATCGGATCTGCACTGAGAAAACTTGTCCATGACCTCAACGGTCAGACGGACGATGTCAACGATCAGACTCAGTAAACTGAGGAAGACCGCCAACAGCGTGAGAAGTTCCATCAGGCTCATCGATATCCCTCCCTTCGCCTTCAGAGCTCCGGGAAGCTTCTGCAAAAAAGTTCCACTCCCGGAACCCCTGCTTCATTCTGGGTAGAAAGAAACAGCGATACAGGGCGGGAAGCATGACCACCGTTGATGCAGACAGCACCTTACACCGCCCACATCGGGCGGTATTTTCAGTTTAACATGTTTTTCGACGAATGACAAGCAAAAATTTGCAAAAAAGAAGGGGCTGCTGCACATCGTTTTAGCCGAAAGTGCAGCAGCCCCTTTTGTAATATCGAAATTTAGTTCATCTTCTTGCCGAAGAATTCGACTTCCTTGCTGACGAACTGCATCAGCTCATCGAACTGGTCGGGGGTCAGGCTCTGGGCGCCGTCGCACTTGGCCTTGGCGGGGTTGTTGTGGACCTCGATCATCAGGCCGTCGGCACCGGCGGCGACGGCTGCCTTGGCCAGCTGGGGCACCATCCATGCGTGGCCGCAGGCGTGGCTGGGGTCCACGACGACGGGCAGGTGGGTCATTTTGTGGAGCATGACCACGCCCGCAAGGTCGAGGGTGTTGCGCATACTGGTCTCGAAGGTGCGGATGCCGCGCTCGCAGAGGATGACGTTCTCGTTGCCCTCGGCCATGATGTACTCGGCACTCATCACGAACTCTTCCAGCGTGTTGGCAAGGCCGCGCTTGAGCAGGACGGGCTTCTTCTGGCGGCCGACGGCCTTGAGCAGCTCGAAGTTCTGCATGTTGCGGGCACCGACTTGGATGAGGTCCACGTTCTCGAACAGGGGCAGGTGCTCGGTGTTCATGATCTCGGTGACGATGGGGGAGCCGGTGGCGCGGCGGGCCAGCTTGAGCAGGTCGAGGCCCTCGCTGCGCATCCCTTGGAAGGAGTAGGGCGAGGTGCGGGGCTTGAACGCGCCGCCGCGCAGCAGGGAAGCACCGGCGGCCTTCACGCGCTGGGCACAGTAGGTGATCTGCTCCTCGCTCTCAATGCTGCAGGGGCCCGCAATGACCGCGAAATTGCCGCCGCCGATCTTCACACCGTCCACGTCGATGACGCTGTCATCCGGGTGGAACTTGCGGTTGGCTTTCTTGTAAGGCTCGGACACGCGGCGGCAGGTCTCGACCACCGGGTTCGCCAGTACCCAGCTCTCAGCAACGGCCTTGGTGTCGCCGATGAGGCCGAGGATGTGGGTGTCGCTGCCCTTGGAGTCGTTGATCTGGAGGCCCATGCCTTCCAGCTCGCGGCAGAATTCGTGGATCTGTACGTCGGGGGCGTCCTGTTTCAATACGATGATCATGGGAATCTCTCCTTTGCCTTTTTCCTCTCAAAAACGGCACCGGAGACCGGCTCCATTGCCGTAAGCTTGTTTTGTCAAACTTCAGTTTCCTGAAGCATGGGCTTATCATATCACTTCAGTTTCCTGAAGTCAAGAGGATTTTGATATTTTTTTGAGAAAGTGGTAAAATAGGAGGGAGGTGGAGATGGATGGGACTTCGCCCCGCCGCAAGTACCTGCTAAACTGAGGCGCAGTCTCCCCGGCAGCGTCCTCGCCCTCTCTGCCTTACGGTACGCTGTGCTAAACAAAGGCGCAGCCTTCTCGCTGCCGGGCTTGCCCTCTCAGTCAAAGCTTGACGGCTTTGCCAGCTCCCCCAAAGGGGGAGCCCTTGGCAAAGGCGGAAAGTCTCCGCACAGCGCCTGACGGCTCCCCTTGCGGCAGCAGGGCGTACAGTGCTGAACTGCAAACGTTGCGGACTGCCAAGGCCTCTCACTTTGGGAGAGGTGGCATCGCGAAGCGATGACGGAGAGGGCAAGGCCGCTGACAAGAACGCACCGCGTTAGTTTAGATTGAGGCTTTCGGTAGGGAGAGGCCAAGCCCGGCAAAGGGAGCCCTGCGCCTTTGTTTAGCACTGCACAAGATGCGGCAGGGGAAAGACACCACGAAAAAATTAAAATCATTCAGAAATTCAAAGAGGGATCATACCATGGGCAAAGAAGCAAAAACGAACGCAATGAGGATCTTGGAGCGGGCAAAGGTGGCCTACACGGCCCACGAGTACCCCCATGAGGAGGGGGTGGCCGTGGACGGCATCCATGTGGCGCAGAGCATGGGCGAGGACCCGGCGTGCGTGTACAAGACACTGGTGACACAGGGGGCGAGCCGGAACTACTTCGTCTTCGTGATCCCGGTGGCGGCGGAGCTGGACCTGAAAGCTGCCGCCCGCAGCGTGGGCGAAAAGAGCGTCGCCATGATCCATGTGGCCGACATCAACAAGGTGACGGGCTACGTCCGGGGCGGCTGCAGCCCGGTGGGCATGAAAAAGCAGTATGTGACCGTTTTTGACGAAAGCGTGCTGGCGCAGGAGAAGGTCTACGTTTCCGGCGGGCGCATCGGCACGCAGGTGTGCTGCGCTCCCGCCGACCTCATCAAGGCGGCGCGGGCTACGACGGCGAAAATTATTTTTTGAGGTCGTACATCCTTAAAAAATCATACCCTACAAATAAGTCATACTTAAAAAGAAAATGAGTGTCGAAACTGCACAAAACTTTTGAAAGTTTTTTGGAGCAAGAGAACACAAGGGAGAAATTGCCCAAACACCCTTTGCAAAGCGGATATTTTGCCGTAAACTGTATCTATCAGAAGGACGGTGCAGGTTTGCCGCGCCGTTTGCAGAGGATGGAAAAGTGAGTTTCCCATAGAAGTTCGGAGGGGTTACGGAATGCTGGAAATGCTGCATGAGGTCATTCATCGTCCGCGTGCGGGTGCATTGCAGGGAACCCGTGTAACTTTGTGTGGGAACACTTTGCAGATTTCGCAGGAGCAGAAGGCCGTGGTGTAGGCACACCACAGCCTTTTTTGTTTGTGTGGACACGGGAAAGAGAAAGAGAGGCTTCGGAATATGATTCGTAAAGTTGCTGTGATCATGGGTTCGGACAGTGATTGGCCGGTGGTAAAGGGCGCGTGCAGCCAGCTCAAGGCGCTGGGCATCCCCTTTGAGGCGCACATCCTTTCGGCCCACCGCACCCCTGCTGAGGCGGCGGCTTTCGCCAAGAGCGCCAAGGACAACGGCTTCGGCGTCATCCTGTGTGCGGCGGGCATGGCGGCGCATCTGGCCGGTGCTTTTGCAGCCAACACCACCCTGCCGGTCATCGGCATCCCCATGAAGGGCGGCGCGATGGACGGCATGGACGCGCTGCTGGCCACGGTGCAGATGCCCAGCGGCATCCCGGTGGCCACAGTGGCCCTGAACGGCGCGAAGAACGCCGCATGGCTGGCGGCGGAGATCCTCGCGCTGAGCGACGACGAGCTGGCCGCCAAGCTGACCGACGAGCGCGCCGCGATGGCATGGCAGATCGCCGCCAAGGAACAGAAACTGCAGAAAGAAATTGAGGAACTCTAATGTCTGATTTTGCATATCCGCTTCACGAAGAGTGCGGCGTTTTTGGCATCTATGACCGTGCGGGCACCGAGGATGTGGCGGCTGCCGCCTACTCGGCGCTGTACGCGCTGCAGCACCGCGGGCAGGAGAGCTGCGGCATCGCGGTGAACGAGGACGGCGTTATCACCGGCCACCGGGACCTCGGCCTTGTGAACGAGGTGTTCACCCCGGCGGTGCTGGCCAGTATTTCCAGCCCGGCAGCCCACATGGCCACCGGCCACGTCCGCTACGCAACGGCGGGCAGCCGGGTGCGGGCCAACGCCCAGCCCATGATCGTCCGGCACGGGCGGGGCACCATGGCCCTGTGCCACAACGGCAACCTGACCAACGCCTTGGAGCTGCGCCGCCAGCTGGAAAATGAGGGCGCCATCTTCCACGGCTCCTCCGATACCGAAGTCATCTGCTACCTCGTCACCCGGAACCGGCTGCGGATGGGCAGCATCGAGACGGCGATCAGCAAGACCATGGATGTTTTACAGGGAGCCTACAGCCTTGTCATCATGTCGTCCACCAAGCTCATTGCGGTGCGCGACCCCCGCGGCTACCGGCCCCTGTGCATCGGCGCGCTGCCCGGCGGCGGCTACGTCTTCGCCAGCGAGAGCTGCGCGCTGGACGCCGCCGGAGCGACCCTGCTGCGGGACGTGGAGCCCGGCGAGATCGTCGTGGTGGACGCCCGCAGCGGTGAGCTGCGGAGCATCAAGGATCACTGCGGCCGGAAGGATACCCAGATGTGCGTCTTCGAGTACATCTACTTCTCCCGCCCGGACAGCATCATTGAGGGCTGCTCGGTCCACGAGGCACGCAAACAGGCGGGCCGGTTCCTTGCACAGGAACACCCCGTGGAGGCCGATGTGGTCATCGGCGTGCCGGATTCCGGTCTGGACGCCGCGCTGGGCTACTCCGAGGAGAGCGGCATCCCCTACGGCATCGGCTTCATCAAGAACAAATACATCGGGCGCACCTTCATTCAGGGCAGCCAGAAGCAGCGCGAGAACAGCGTGCGCATCAAGCTGAACGTCGTTTCCAGCACGGTCAAGGGCAAGCGGGTGGTGCTGGTGGATGACTCCATCGTGCGCGGCACCACCTCCGCCCGCATCATCAAGCTGCTGCGGGACGCCGGGGCGGCGGAGGTCCACTTCCGCGTGTCGGCACCCCCCTTCAAATACCCCTGCTACTTCGGCACCGACATCCCCGACCAGAAGCTGCTGGTGGCCACGGGCCGCACCGTGGCCCAGATCAACGAGATCATCGGGGCGGACACGCTGGGCTACCTTTCCACGGAGCATGTGGTCCAGCTGGCCAAGGGTGCCAACTGCGGCTTCTGCACCGCCTGCTTCACCGGGGAATATGCCGTGAAGCCCGACGAGGTGCTTTCGACCGATATTCACGAACGCCACCTGAACGACCGTCCCAAGGACGAGAAAAAGTTAGGAGAGTAAGACCATGGAAAAGAGCTATTCGGAAAGTTATGCAGCCGCCGGTGTGGATATCACCGCCGGTTACCGCTCTGTTGAACTGATGAAGCAGTATGTCGCCCGCACCATGAACGAGCACTGCATCGGCGGTCTTGGCGGCTTCGGCGGCCTGTTCGAGCTGGACTGCACGGGTTACAAGCACCCTGTCCTGATCTCCGGCACCGACGGCGTGGGCACCAAGCTGAAGATCGCCATGATCATGGACAAGCACGATACCATCGGCATTGACTGCGTGGCCATGTGCGTCAACGATGTCATCTGCGCCGGTGCCAAGCCGCTGGTCTTCCTCGACTACATCGCATGCGGCCGGAATCTCCCCGAAAAGATCGCCGAGATCGTCAAGGGCGTGGCCGAGGGCTGCGTTCAGGCCGACTGCTCCCTCGTGGGCGGCGAGACGGCTGAGCATCCGGGCATGATGCCGGAGGACGAATACGATCTGGCCGGTTTCACCGTGGGCGTCGTGGACAAGGAGAAGATCCTGAACAACGACACCATGAAGCCCGGCGACGTCATCCTCGCCCTGCCCTCCACCGGTGTGCACTCCAATGGCTTCTCGCTGGTGCGCAAGATCTTTGATATCGACAAGGACCCCGACGTGTTGAAGACTGCCCCGGCAGAGCTTTCCGGCAAGACGCTGGGCGAGGCTCTGCTGGCCCCCACCAAGATCTACGTCAAGCCGGTGCTCAAGGTGCTGGAAGAGGTGGACGTCAAGGGCATCTCCCACATCACCGGCGGCGGTTTCTACGAGAACATCCCCCGCAGCCTGAAGAAGGGCTGCTGCGCCCGCATCAAGAAAGCGGACGTCCGCACCCCGGCCCTCTTCCACCTGATGCAGAAGGTGGGCAATATCTCCGAGCACGATATGTTCAATACCTTCAACATGGGTGTCGGCATGGTGCTGACCGTGCCCGCCCAACAGGCCGACAAGGCACTGGACATCCTCCACGCCAACGGTGAGCCGGAGGCTTACAAGCTGGGCGTCATCGCAGAGGGCGAGGGGGTCGAACTGTGCTGAACATTGCCGTGTTAGTGTCCGGCGGCGGCACCAATTTACAGGCCCTGCTGGACAGTGAGGCCCGCGGGGAGAACCCCAACGGCAGGATCACGCTGGTGGTGGCCTCCAAGCCCGGCGTCTATGCGCTGGAGCGGGCCGCCAAGGCCGGGGTGGAAGGCGTGGTGGTCCGCCGCAGGGACTACGAAAGCAGCGAAGATTTCGACGCCGCTCTGCTGAACCAGTTGAAAACCCACCACATCGACCTTGTGGTGCTGGCCGGGTTCCTCTCCGTGCTGGGGCCCAGCGTCATTGCGGCCTACCCGCGCCGCATCCTGAACGTCCATCCGGCGCTCATCCCGTCCTTCTGCGGGCCGGGCATGTACGGTCTGCGCCCCCACGAAGCGGCGCTGGCCCGCGGCTGCAAGGTGACCGGCGCCACCGTCCACTTTGTGAATGAGGAGTGCGACGGCGGGCCCATCCTGCTGCAAAAGGCCGTGGACATCTTACCCGGCGACACCCCTGAAGTGTTGCAGAAGCGGGTGATGGAACAGGCGGAGTGGAAGCTCCTGCCCAAGGCCGTTGCCATGGTTTGCAGTGGAGAGATCGAATAACCTCTCAGTCGAGCCTTCGGCTCGCCAGCTCCCCTAATAGGGGAGCCCTTGGCAGGACGGCAAACAAGTGCGAAAAACAAAAAATGCCGGGCTCCGCTGTGAGACGAAGCGTGTGCTAAAGGAGAACCTTATGGAGAAAATCAATCTGAACGAGTATCTGGCATCCAACGAGTACCCCGGCCGCGGCATCGCGGTGGCCATGGCCCCGGATGGGCGGCAGATGTTCATCGGCTATTTCATCATGGGCCGCAGCGAGAACAGCCGCAACCGCGTGTTCGACCCCATCCCGGAGCGGGGCGGCATCTGCACCATGGCCGCCGACCCCGACAAGCTGGAAGACCCCAGCCTCATCATCTATAACCCCGTGCTGACGCTGGGCAGGACCCAGATCGTGACCAACGGCGACCAGACCGACACCATCTACGATCTCATGAGCCGGGGCAAGAGCTTCGCGGACGCTTTGCGCACCCGCACCTTTGAGCCGGACGGCCCCAACTACACCCCCCGCATCTCGGCGGTGGTGTACGAGGACGGCAGCTACCAGATGAGCATCCTGAAATCGGCCGACGGCAACGGTGACAGCGTCCAGCGCTATTTCTTCGATTACCCGCAGCCCGTGGCCGGTGAGGGCCATTTCATCAGCACCTACAAGCACAACGGCAGCCCCATCCCCAGCTTTGAGGGGGAGCCGCTCCGTTTTGCGTGCCCCCGCACCATCGGCGATTTCGCCCACGGCCTGTGGCAGAACTTGAACCCCGATAACAAGGTCAGCCTGTTCGCCCGCGTCATCGACCTTGACACCGGCGAGACCGGCGACATGATCTTCAACAAATACGACGCCGTCTATGACGACGACGAGGACCCCGAAGAACCCGCCCTGCTGCCCGAAGAGCTGGAGGCTCTGGCCGCAGAGAAACAGAACTAAGGAGGAAGACCCATGAACGAACTGGCATTGAAGTACGGCTGCAACCCCAACCAGAAGCCCAGCCGCATTTATATGGAAGATGGCTCCGACCTGCCCGTGACCGTTCTGAACGGCAAGCCCGGCTACATCAATTTTCTGGATGCCCTCAACTCCATCCAACTGGTCAAGGAGCTGAAAGCGGCCTGCGGCCAGCCCGCAGCGGCCTCCTTCAAGCATGTGTCCCCGGCGGGCGCAGCGCTGGGTCTGCCCCTGACCGAGGTGGAGCGGAAGATGTACCACATCGCCCCGGACGCTGTGCTCTCCCCGCTGGCGTGTGCCTACGCCCGCGCCCGCGGTGCCGACCGGATGTCCTCCTTCGGCGATTGGATCGCCCTGTCCGATGTCTGCGACGTGCCCACCGCAAAGCTCATCCAGCACGAAGTGTCGGACGGCATCATCGCCCCCGGCTATGAGCCGGAAGCGCTGGCGATCCTTGCCGGCAAGAAGAAGGGCAACTACAACGTGGTGGCCATCGACCCGGACTACAAGCCCAACCCCGTGGAGCACAAGCAGGTGTACGGCATCACCTTCGAGCAGGGCCGCAACGAGCTGACCATCAACGCCGACACCATGCTGACCAACTGGGTCACCGAGAACAAGGCCGTCTCCGACGAGCAGAAGCGTGATCTGGTCCTCACCCTCATCACCCTGAAATACACCCAGTCCAACAGTGTCTGCTACGCCTACAACGGCCAGACCATCGGCGTGGGCGCGGGCCAGCAGAGCCGCATCCACTGCACCCGCCTCGCGGGCCAGAAGGCCGACAACTGGCAGCTGCGCCACATGGACAAGGTGCTGAACCTGCCCTTCCGGGACGATGTCTCGAAGCCCAACCGCGACAACGCCATCGACGTTTACATCGGCGACACGCCGGAGGATGTCATCGGCGACGACGTCTGGGCCGAGACCTTCACCCAGCAGCCCGCCCCCCTGACGGCGGAGGAAAAGAAAGCCTACCTCAGCCAGATCACCGGCGTGTCCCTCGGCTCGGATGCGTTCTTCCCCTTCGGTGACAACATCGAGCGGGCCCGCCGCTCCGGCGTGACCGCCATCGTCCAGCCCGGCGGCTCCATCCGCGACCAGCAGGTCATCGACACCTGCAATAAATACAACATCGCGATGGCCTTCTGCGGCATCCGGTTGTTCCATCACTAAAGAGAAGGTTTCTCTTCGTACAACCTGACCAAGAAGGAACCTGTTTTGGGAGGTTATAAAATGTCTAAAAAAATACTGGTCGTCGGCGGCGGCGGGCGGGAGCACGCCATCATCAAGGCGCTGAAGAAGAGCCCGGACTGCGGCGAGATCTGGTGCGCGCCGGGCAACGGCGGCATCGGCTACGATGCCAAGTGCAAGAACATCAAGGCCACCGATGTGGAGGCCATGGTGGCCTTTGCGGCGGAGGAAAAGTTCGATTATGTCGTGGTGGCGCAGGACGACCCGCTGGCACTGGGCATGGTGGATGCGCTGGCGAAGGTCGGCATCCCGGCCTTCGGCCCGGACAAGGCGGCTGCCCGCATCGAGGCCTCCAAGGTCTTCTCCAAAGACCTGATGAAGAAGTACGGCATCCCCACCGCCAAGTATGAGACCTTCGACGACCCCGCCAAGGTCATGGACTACATCAAGGCCGAGGGCAAGTACCCGGTGGTCATCAAGGCGGACGGTCTGGCGCTGGGCAAGGGCGTGCTCATCTGCGAGGACGAGCAGCAAGCCGCCGACGGCGTCAAGGAGATCATGCTGGACAAGAAGTTCGGTGCGTCCGGCAACCATGTAGTCGTGGAGGAGTTCCTCACCGGCCCGGAGGTCAGCGTGCTGAGCTTTACCGACGGCAAGGTGGTCAAGCCCATGGTGTCGTCCATGGATCACAAGCGGGCCAACGACCACGACACCGGCCTGAACACCGGCGGCATGGGCACCGTGGCCCCGAACCCCTACTACACCCCGGCCATCGCCGCCGAGTGCATGGAGAAAATTTTCCTGCCCACCATTAAGGCCATGAACGCCGAGGGCTGCCCCTTCAAGGGCTGCCTCTACTTCGGCCTGATGCTCACCCCGGACGGCCCCAAGGTCATCGAGTACAACTGCCGCTTCGGCGACCCGGAGACGCAGGTGGTGCTGCCGCTGCTGGAGAGCGACCTGCTCAAGATCATGACCGCCTGCACCGAAGGCACGCTGGCCGACACCGAGGTGAAGTTCTCGGACGGCGCGGCGGCGTGCGTCATTCTGGCGTCCGGCGGCTACCCGGTCAGCTATGAAAAGGGCAAGCCCATCTCCGGCCTGACCGACGGCCAGCTGGCAGGGGAGGCCAACATCACGGTCTACCACTCCGGCACCGCCATCCGGGAGGACGGCACCCTCGTCACCAACGGCGGCCGTGTGCTGGGCGTCACCGCCACGGCTCCCCGCCTGACCGCCGCCATCACCCAAGCCTATGCCGCCGCCGAGAAGATCCACTTCGAGAAGCTGCATAAGCGGACGGATATCGGCCTGCGGGCGCTGAAGGCGATTGCGGAGCAATAACAAAGGCCGGATATCCAAACTGAGGTGCAGCCTTGCCGGAAGCGGGCTTGCCATCGCCCCGGTTTAGCTGGGCGCAAATGATGGGGCAGACTTCCGAAAGCCTCAATCTAAACTTACGCGGTGCGTTCTTGTCAGCGGCCTTGCCCTCTCCGTCATCGCTTCGCGATTCCACCTCTCCCAAAGTGAGAGGCCTTGGCAGTCCGCAAAGTTTCCGGTTTATACTTTACGCCCTGCTGCCGCAAAAAGAGCCGTCAGGCGCTGCGCGGAGACTTTCCGCCTTTGCCAAGGGCTCCCACTTTGGGGGAGCTGGCAAAGCCGTCAGGCTTTGACTGAGAGGGCAAGCCCGGCAGAGGGAACCTTGCGCCTTTGTTTAGCACAGCGTACCGTAAGGCAGAGAGGGCGAGCCCGGCGGAGGGAAGGCTGCGCCTTTGTTTAGCACAGCGCACCGCAAGGCAGAGAGGGCAAGCCTGTGGGCAGTTGAATTTGAACATATGGAGGAAAATCCTATGGTATATCGTATCTACGTTGAAAAGAAACCCGGCTTCGATGTGGAAGCCGAGGGGCTGAAGAAGGAGCTGGTGAGTCTGCTGGGGGCAGCGGGCCTGACGGGGCTGCGGCTGCTGAACCGGTACGACGTCGAGGGCATCGACGAGGCGCTGTTTGAGCAGTGCGCCTCCACGGTGTTCAGCGAGCCGCCGGTGGACAACACCTACGCCGAGCTGCCCCAGTCCGAGGGCGTGTCCTTCGCGGTGGAGTACCTGCCCGGCCAGTTCGACCAGCGGGCCGATTCCGCCGCCGAGTGCATCCAGCTCATCAGCCAAGGCGAGCGCCCGCTGGTGCGCTCCGCCAAGGTCTACCTGCTGCAGGGCAGCCTGACCGAGGCCGAGGTGGCCGAGATCAAAAAGTACGTCATCAACCCGGTGGAGGCCCGCGAAGCCTCGCTGGAACCCAAGACCACCCTCAAGATGGAGTACCCCGTCCCCACGGCGGTGAAGGTGCTGGACGGCTTCAACCAGCTGGACGAGGAGGGCCTGAAGGACTTCATCGCAAAGCAGGGCCTTGCCATGGACCTCGGCGACATCAAGTTCTGTCAGGAGTACTTCCGCAGCGAGAAGCGGGACCCCACCATCACCGAGATCAAGATGATCGACACCTATTGGTCCGATCACTGCCGCCACACCACCTTCGGCACCATTCTGGATGATGTCCAGATCGACGACGAGGTGGTTCAGGCTGCGTTCGACCGCTATATGGCCATGCGGAAGGACCTTGGCCGGGAGAACAAGCCCCGCTGCATGATGGACCTTGCCACCATCGGTGCCAAGGAGCTGAAGAAGCAGGGCATCCTGAAGAACCTCGACGAGTCCGAGGAGATCAACGCCTGCACCGTCAAGATCAAGTGCGACGTCAACGGCAAGGACGAGGATTGGCTGTTCCTGTTCAAGAATGAGACCCACAACCACCCCACCGAGATCGAGCCCTTCGGCGGCGCGGCTACCTGCATCGGCGGTGCCATCCGCGACCCGCTGTCCGGCCGCAGCTACGTCTATCAGGCCATGCGCGTGACCGGCGCGGGCGACCCGCTCAAGCCCGTCAGCGAGACGCTGCCCGGCAAGCTGCCCCAGCGCAAGCTGGTGACCACTGCCGCCGCCGGTTACTCCTCCTATGGCAACCAGATCGGCCTTGCCACCGGGCAGGTGGATGAGATCTACCACCCCGGCTATGTGGCCAAGCGGATGGAGATCGGCGCAGTGGTGGGTGCAACGCCCGCTTCCCACGTCCGCCGGGAGTGCCCGGCCCCCGGTGATGTCATCGTCCTGCTGGGCGGCCGCACCGGCCGTGACGGCATCGGCGGCGCTACCGGCTCCTCCAAGGCCCACAACCTTGAAAGCCTCGACCACTGCGGTGCTGAGGTCCAGAAGGGCAACGCCCCCATCGAGCGCAAGCTCCAGCGCCTGTTCCGCCGGGAGGATGCGTGCAAGATGATCAAGCGCTGCAACGACTTCGGCGCGGGCGGCGTGTCCGTCGCCATCGGTGAGCTGGCGGACGGTCTGTACATCGACCTGAACAAGGTCACCAAGAAATACGACGGCCTCGACGGCACCGAGCTGGCCATCAGCGAGAGCCAAGAGCGCATGGCCGTGGCCCTTGCCCCGGAGGACGTGGACAAGTTCATCGCCATCGCCACCGAAGAGAATCTGGAGGCCACCCCTGTGGCGAAAGTCACCGAGGAGAAGCGCCTGAACATGGTGTGGAACGGCGTGTCCATCGTGAACATCAGCCGCGAGTTCCTGAACTCCAACGGTGCCGAGAAGCACCAGAACGTCCACATCGAGAAGGGTACGGTCTGGCAGCCCCAGTGGTCCGGCATCACCTTTGCCCACAAGATGAAGGCGATGGTGGGCGACCTGAACGTGTGCAGCAAGAAGGGCCTTGCGGAGCGGTTCGACTCCACCATCGGCGCGGCCACCGTGCTGATGCCCTTCGGCGGCGCCTACCAGCTGACCCCCCAGAACGCCATGGTGGCAAAGCTGCCTGTGGACGGCGAGACCAACACCTGCTCCGGCATGGCATGGGGCTACAACCCCTATCTGATGAGCGCCAACCAGTACGTCGGCGCCCGGATGGCGGTGGTGGAGAGCGTGACCAAGCTGGTGGCCACCGGCTTCCGGTATGAGGACGCTTACCTGACCTTCCAAGAGTACTTCGAGCGTTTGGGCTCCAAGCCCGAACGCTGGGGCAAGCCGCTGGCCGCTCTGCTGGGCGCACTGGATGCCCAGATCGGCCTCGGCATCGGCTCCATCGGCGGCAAGGACAGCATGTCCGGCTCCTTCGAGCAGCTGGATGTGCCCCCCACGCTGGTCTCCTTCGCCACTGCCATCGGCAAGGCCAACCGCGTGGTCTCCACCGAGTTCAAGAAGCCGGAAAGCACCGTCGTCCTCATCCGGCCCATTCTGGACCCGGAGACCGGCTGCCCCAACTTCTTCTCCCTGAAGGCCAACTACAAGATGGTGGAGCAGATGATCGAAGAGGGCATGGTGGCGGCAGCCTGTTCCGTGGGCTACGGCGGCTTGGCCGAGGCCCTGTTCAAGATGGGTCTGGGCAACCGCATCGGCTTCAAGATGATGGCCGACAAGTCCACCGCCGAGATGTTCGCGCCCATGTACGGTTCCATCGTGCTGGAAATGGTCTCCGATTCGCCCGCCGGTGAGCTGCTGGGCGAGACCACCAAGGAGTACACCTTCGAGTGCTGCGGTGAGAAGATGGATATGGCCGAGCTGCAGGAGATCTGGGAAGCCAAGCTGGAGCCGGTGTACCCCTACCGCAAGGCCGGGGCCAACGTAGAACCCATCGACGGCAAGCTGGCGGCTCCCGCAGCCGCGCCCAAGATCGGCATCGCAAAGCCGAAGGTCATCATCCCGGTCTTCCCCGGCACCAACTGCGAGTACGACACCGCCAAGGCCTTTGCACGGGCCGGTGCAGACCCTGAGATTCTGGTCATCCGCAACCTGACCCCGGCGGACGTTACCGCCAGCTGCGAGGCACTGGTGAAGGCCATTGGGAAGAGCCAGATCGTCATGCTGCCCGGCGGCTTCTCCGGCGGCGACGAGCCGGACGGCAGCGCCAAGTTCATCGCCTCCTTCTTCCGCAGCCCGGCGGTCACCGAGGCGGTGCGCCGTCTGCTGCAGCAGCGCGACGGCCTGATGCTGGGCATCTGCAACGGCTTCCAGGCCCTGATCAAGCTGGGTCTGGTGCCCTACGGCGATATCCGCCCCATCACGGCCTATGACCCGACCCTGACCTTCAACACCATCGGCCGCCACCAGAGTATGCTGGTGCGCACCCGCATCGCCTCCACCGGCAGCCCGTGGCTGTCCAAGTGCGCGGTGGGCGACGAGCACACCGTGGCCATCAGCCACGGCGAGGGCCGTTTCGTGGCCCCGCAGAATGTGCTGGACGAGCTGGTGAAGAACGGACAGGTCGCCACCCAGTACGTTGATCTGGACGGCCAGCCCACCATGGACCAGAGCTACAACCCCAACGGCTCGCTGCTGGCCATCGAGGGCATCACCAGCCCCGACGGCCGTGTCTTCGGCAAGATGGGCCACTCCGAGCGCAGCGGGGAGTACCTGTACAAGAACGTCACCGGCGACAAGTATCAGCCGATCTTTGAAGGCGGCGTAGACTATTTCAAGATTTGATGGTATGATATAAGAAAACTCCTTCCGTCACGGCTGACGCCGTGCCACCTCCCTCAGGGAGGGAGGCTCAAGGCCCCCTCTGTGAGGGGGCTGTCGCCGGAGGCGACTGGGGGAGTGATTTCAGGAGGAAACCTTAAATGTCTCAGCATGACCGCTATATCAGCCCGTTTTCGACCCGCTATTCCTCCGACGAGATGCAGTACATCTTCTCGGACGACAACAAGTTCCGCACGTGGCGCCGCCTGTGGGTGGCGCTGGCCCGCGCGGAGATGAAGCAGGGCCTGACCAACATCACCCCCGAAATGGTGGCAGAGCTGGAAGCCCACGTGGAGGACATCAACTACGATGTGGCCATCGCCCGCGAAAAGCTGGTGCGCCACGACGTCATGAGCCACGTCTACGCCTACGGCCAGCAGTGCCCCAAGGCCGCCGGCATCATCCATCTGGGTGCTACCAGCTGCTACGTGGGCGACAACACCGACATCATCGTGATGCGGCAGGGGCTGGAGCTCATCCGCAAAAAGCTGATCGGCGTGCTGGCAAAGCTGGCCCGCTTCGCCGAGGAGTACAAGGACATGCCCTGCATGGCTTACACCCACTGCCAGCCCGCCCAGCCCACCACCGTGGGCAAGCGCGCGACCCTGTGGGCCAACGAGCTGGTGATGGACCTTGCCGAGATCGACCACCGCCTCGCGACGCTGCAGCTCCGCGGCGTCAAGGGCACCACCGGCACACAGGCCTCCTTTATGGAGCTGTTCAAGGGCGATGCGGACAAGATCCGCGCCGTGGATGCGTCCATTGCGTCGGAGATGGGCTTCGACCCCGAAGCCGTCATCCCCGTGTCCGGCCAGACCTACAGCCGCAAGGTGGATTCCTTCATCCTCAACGCGCTGGCGGGCATCGCCCAGAGCTGCATGAAGTTCGCCACCGACCTGCGTCTGCTGGCCAACTTCAAGGAGATGGAAGAGCCCTTTGAGAAAAACCAGATCGGCTCCTCCGCCATGCCCTATAAGCGCAACCCCATGCGGTGCGAGCGCATCTGCGCCCTCGCCCGCTACCTGATGGTGGATGTGCTGAACCCCAGCTTCACCACCGGCACCCAGTGGTTCGAGCGCACGCTGGACGACAGCGCCAACAAGCGCGTCGCCATGGCGGAGGGCTTCCTCGCGGCGGACGCCATCCTGAACATCATGCTCAACGTCACCGACGGCATCGTGGTCTACCCCAAGGTCATCCGCAGCCGCCTGATGGCCGAGCTGCCCTTCATGGCCAGCGAGAACATCATGATGCAGGCCGTGGAGAAGGGCGGCAACCGGCAGGAGCTCCACGAGCGTCTGCGCCAGCACGCCATCGCGGCGGGCAAGCAGGTCAAGGAAGAGGGTCTGCCCAACGATATGGTGGACCGCATCGCCGCCGACCCGGCTTTCGGCCTGACCAAGGAAGAGATCGTGGCGGGCCTCGTGCCCGAAAACTTCGTGGGCCGCGCTCCCCAGCAGGTCGAGGAGTTCATCGCCCACATCCTCAAGCCCATCTTTGATGCCAACCCCGATGCCGTGGAGCAGCATGCAAGCTTGAGCGTGTAATTCCCCTATAAAATCGTACAAGTCCCGTCCTCGTTGGCAGCGGTCAGTGGGGGCGGGGCTTCGTCTCTGTACAACCTCTCAGTCACGGCTGTGCCGTGCCAGCTCCCCTACTAGGGGAGCTGTCGAACGAAGTGAGACTGAGAGGTTGTACGAAGGTGAGCGTATCCATAGAAAAAGGAGATCAACCTATGCGCCTAGACAAATACCTATCCGAAACGGCCCAATGCACCCGGAGCGAGGCGAAGACGCTGTTAGCGAAGGGGAAGGTGACGGTGAACGGGGCGGTCTGCAAAAAGGGCGACGTGCAGGTGAAGGAGGGCGACGCGGTGGCCGTGGAGGGCCGGGCGCTGCGCTACCAGAGATTCGTCTACCTGATGCTGAACAAGCCCGAAGGGGTGGTCAGCGCATCCACAGACAAGCGGGATACCACGGTGGTGGACCTTGTGGGGGACGCCTACCCCCGGCGGGAGCTGTTCCCGGCGGGTCGGCTGGACAAGACCAGCACCGGCTTCGTGCTGCTGACGGACGACGGCGGCTTCGCCCACGACATTCTGGCCCCGAAGCGCCATGTCTCCAAGACCTACACGGTGGAAATCGACACGCCGCTGACCGACGAGATGGTGGAAGGCTTTGCCGCGGGCGTGACGCTGGCGGACGGCACCGCCCTCTCCCCGGCGGTGGTGGAGCCGGTGAGCGCGGACAAATGCACCGTGCGGGTGCTGCTCAAGCAGGGGGTCTACCATCAGATCAAGCGGATGTTCGGCGTCTACGGTGCGGGGGTGAACAAGCTCCACCGGGACGCCATCGGCGGCCTTGCCCTCGACCCGGCGCTGGCACCGGGGCAGTGGCGGGAGCTTTCGGACGCTGAAGTGGCAAAAATTACTGGATGAAAGGGTCGGCTTTTCACCACGATTTCAAAAAACCGTCACATTTTCCCGGTAGAATACAGGTAAGAACCACGCAAAAAGGTGCTTTTTCGGCCGGTTGGAGGCCCCGAAAGATAATTTCAACAAGAAAGATAAAAATTTTTTGGTGAAATATGTTGCAAAAGTAAATTCTTTTGTGTAAAATAGAAAATGTAATGCGGCGAAATTGTGTAAAAATGACAATCTCGCCCCTGCGGCTTGCACAAAAGAGAAAAGGGGTATCCATTTATGGCCAATAGAGTATTCCAGAGCGTGATCTACCAGATGAAAGACGCCATCGACCGTGTGGTGGGCGTGGTGGATGAGACCGGCGCTGTGATCTCCTGCTCGGAGCTGAATCTGATCGGTGAAGTGCGTGAAGGTTTTATGGCCGAGCGCCTGACAGCGGGCGACCGCTTCGTGCGCGATGGCTACACCTACCAGCAGTTCTCCAGCGCAAAGCACAACGACTACGCCGTCTTCGTGGAGGGTGCCGACGAGACCGCCGGCCAGTTCGCGGCGGTGCTGTCCATCAGCTTGCAGAGCATCAAGCAGTACCACGACGAGAAGTTCGACAAATCCAACTTCATCAAGAACGTGGTGCTGGACAACATCCTGCCCGGCGACATCTATGCCAAGGCCCGTGAGCTGCACTTCGCCACCGACGTGTCCCGCGTGGTGTTCATCGTGCGGGTGACCAGCGGCGGCGACATCTCCGCTTACGATGTGGTCAGCAGCCTCTTCCCCGACAAGCAGAAGGACTTCGTCTTCAACATCAGCGAGACAGACACCGTGCTGGTCAAGGAGATCCGCAAGGGCATCGACCGCACCGACATGGAGAAGCTGGCTGCCAGCATCGTGGACACCCTCTCCGGCGAGCACTACATCAAGGCAGTGGTGGGCATCGGCACCCCCATCTCCAACGTGAAGGATCTGGCCACCTCCTTTAAGGAAGCCCAGATCGCCATGGAGGTGAGCAAGGTCTTCGATACCGAGAAGCAGATCATCCGCTACGACAACCTCGGCATCGCCCGCCTGATCTACCAGCTGCCCACCACTGTCTGCGAGATGTTCCTGCGTGAGGTGTTCAAGCAGGGCAGCATCGAGAGCCTGGATCAGGAGACCCTGTTCACCATCCAGCGCTTCTTCGAGAACAACCTGAACGTCTCCGAGACCAGCCGCGGCCTGTTCGTCCACCGCAACACGCTGGTGTATCGTCTGGAAAAGATCAAAAAGCTGACCGGTCTGGATCTGCGTGAGTTCGACGACGCGATCGTCTTCAAGGTAGCCTTGATGGTCAAGAAGTACCTGTCCAACAACCCGGCCAAATATTGATGCACACGCTGCGCGGCATCCCCCGCCGGCGTACCCAACCGGCCGCTCGAAACCGATGCTGGCCGGTTTTTTTGTGGGTCTTGGCCCAGCGGAAGCACAGCCCCATCGGAAGCACGATCTAAACCGAGGTTCTGCGCCGCCGTGAGCGGGCTTGCCCTCTCCCTACCGAAAGCATCTGCTAAACAAAGGCCCTGCCGCCCCGTGAGCGGGCTTGCCCTCTCCGTCATCGCTTACGCGATGCCACCTCTCCCAAAGTGAGAGGCCTTGGCAGTCCGCCAAGTTTCCGGTTTGGAATCTTTACGCCCTGCTGCCGCAAGGGGAGCCGAAGGCGCTGCGCTCAGACTTCACGCCTTTGCCAAGGGCTCCCACTTTGGGGGAGCTGGACGCCGTTAGGCGGCCTGAGAGGGCAAGCCCGCTGGCGGGAACCCTGCGCCTTTGTTTGGCACAGCGTAAGATAAGGCGAGGGTACCCCTTCTGCCGGGAATGCGGCACATTGGTTTAGAACAGGCCAAAATAGGCCGAAAACAAAGGAAAATCAAGCGATCTTTAGACGAAATAATTATCGGGAGTAAGACTCATGATCGACTTTGAACACGTTACGAAGCAATACAAGCACGGCGAGAAGCCCGCGCTGGAAGACATCAACTTCCATGTGGACGACGGCGAGTTCGTATTTTTGCTGGGCCACAGCGGCGCGGGCAAATCTACACTGCTCAAGCTGATCCTGCGGGAGGAGCGGGCTACCAGCGGCCAAGTCCTTGTGGACGGCAAGGACGTGGCCAAGCTCCGCCGCCACAAGATCCCCTACCTGCGCCGCCAGATGGGCATTATTTTTCAGGATTTCCGGCTCATCCCCACGATGACCGTTTACGAGAACATCGCGTTTGCGATGCACGTCACCAACATCGGCCGTAAGCAGATCAAGGAGCGTGTGCCCTACATGCTGGAGCTGGTCCACTTGGAGGACAAGGCCAACGTCTACCCGGAGTTCCTCTCCGGCGGCGAGCAGCAGCGCGTGGCCGTGGCCCGTGCGCTGGCCCATGCCCCCAAGCTGGTCATCGCGGACGAGCCCACCGGCAACATCGACCCGGAGCTGAGCCTTGAGATGATGGAGCTGCTGGAGCGGGTGAGCGATATGGGCATCACCGTGCTGGTGGTCACCCACGAACACGAGCTGGTCCACCGGTTCCACCGCCGGGTGGTGACGTTGAAGGGCGGCCAGATCGTTTCCGACATCCCCGCCGACGGCAGGGCCGACCTTGACCTGCCCCTGACCGGGCTGGACACCACCGGCGAGATCACGCTCAAACCCGCCGCAGAGGGAGAGGAGGCGCTGGTATGAAACTTTCCACCTTTGGGTTCCTGACCCGCCGCGGCGTGCGCAACCTTGGCAAACACTGGGCCATGACCATTGCGTGCATCGCCTCCCTGAGCGTCTGCATGACGCTGAACACCTTCGCCACGCTGGCTGAGGTCAACGTGGACAGCATGGTCAGCTATCTGGGCCAGCAGAACGAGATGGTCGTCTTCGTGGACCCGGAGGCCGACGACGCCACCACCGCTTCGGTGGGGGAGCGGATCACCGCCACCCCCGGCGTCAGCAGCGTGCAGTACATGTCCAAGGAGGACACCCTGAACGCCTACCGGGGCTTCCTGTCCGACTATGCGTCCCTGCTGGACGAGTTTGAGAACGACAACCCCTTCAAAGCCAACTACCGGGTCTCCCTGAGCGACCTGAGCCAGATGTCCGCCATCAGCCAGCAGTTCCAGACCATCCCCGGCGTATACAGCGTGTCCGCGCCGGTGGAGATGACCAACACCTTCGTGGAGATCCAGAAGGTCGTCACCAAGGGCGGACAGGCCATCATCGCGGTGCTGATGATCGTCAGCATCATCACGGTGGGCAGCACCATCCGCCTCAGCGTCTTTGCGCGGCGGCGGGAGATCGAGATCATGAAGTACGTCGGTGCCACCAACGCCATGGTCACCCTGCCCTTCTTCATGGAGGGCCTGACCATGGGCCTGATCTCCGGTGCCATCACCTCGGCAGCGGGCATCGGCGGCTACTATTATATCGTGGAAGCATCCAGCGCCTTCGGCAGCCTGTGGGAGATGCTCATGGGCGCAGCCCTTGTGCCGGTGGAGAACGTCTGGCTCACCATCCTGACCTACAGTCTGGCGGGCGGCGCACTGGTGGGTGCGCTGGGCAGCACCTTCTCCATCCGCAAGCATCTGAACGTGTAAGGGAGGGGAACAGAGCATGAAAGCACGCCATTCCGCCGGTTTCCGGCTCTACCACCGCCCCGAACACGCCAAGCCCTCCCGGCATCACAACCGGGCCATGCGGGCGGCCAGCCTCTTTCTGGCGGCGGCCTGTCTGCTGCTGAGCGTGTCGGTCTACCCGGCCACGGCGGCCACCAGCATGTCCAGCCTTCAAAATAAGCTGAATAAGCTGAGCCAGTCCATCGAGCAGCACAAAAAAGAACTGTCCGACGCGAAAAAGAAGGAACAGGCCGCGAAGGCTCTCGAATCCGAGCTGAAGGAGAAGGTCACGGTGGTCCAGAGCCAGATCGGTGTGCTCAAGAGCCAGATCGCCGTGGTGCAGAACAGCATCGGCGTCAAGGAACAGGAGATCGCCGCCAAGGAGCAGGAGATCACCGCCAAGCAGGGCGAGATCACCGCCAAGCAGGGGGAGATCGACACCCAGTGGACGGCCTTCAAGGGCCACATGGCCGCCATGCAGGAGCTGCGGGAGGGCGGCAGCGTCGCCATGCTCTCCTCGGTGACGAACCTGTATGAGCTGCTCACCTTCAACCAAGCCCTGCAGGACATCTCGGTGAAGGATACCGAGATCCTGACCAATATGCGCAACGCCAAAGAGGCGCTGGAAAACGACAAGGCCCAGCTCGAAGAGCAGAAGACCCAGTTGAACAGCCAGCGGGCCGAGCTGCAGAGCAAGAAGAGCGAGCTGGACAGCCAGAACGCCCAGATGACCGCCAAGCAGAGCGAGCTGAACTCCAGCGTGGCTGCGGCCAAGCTGAGCGCCGCCGAGGCCCAGAAGGCCCAGAAGGACGCCCAAGCCGCCATCGAGTCGGACGAGATGAACTATGAGGCCGTCAAGAAAGAGGTCCAGAAGCTCATCGCAGCCGCGGCCTCCTCCAAGCCGCAGCTGAGCTTCACCGGCTTTATCTGCCCCCTCAAGAGCTATACCCGCATCTCCAGCGAGTACGGCTGGCGCAAGAACCCGGTCTCCGGCGTGAACAAGCTCCACGCGGGCACGGACTTCGCCGCTCCGGGGGGCACCCCCATCTACGCAGCCGCCAGCGGCTATGTGCAGGTGGCGGGCTGGTCCAGCGGCGGCTACGGCAACTATGTCATCATCTACCACGGCAAAATGTCCGATGGCCAGCAGTACAGCACCCTGTACGGCCATATGAGGTCGGTGGCTACCTCGGCGGGCAAGTATGTCCAGCAGGGCGAACTCATCGGCTACGTGGGTTCCACCGGCAACTCCACCGGCAACCACCTCCACCTCGAAGTCTGGAAGGGCGGTTCCAAGGCCAATGCCGTGAATCCTAGAGGTTATATCCCTATGAAATAATTCCTGTCTGTATCAAAGGAGGTCGTTCGGACGATGAACGATAAAAAACGCAAGCGCATCCTGCGCGTGGGCTGCCTGATCTTGGCATGCGTGTTCGGCCTGTCCCTGCTGGGCAGCTTGGTCATGATGCTGCTGGTCTGAGCGGGAGGGAAAAGCAACTATGAATCGCAAGATATCCGTTGGCATGGCGATCAGCATCGTCATCCTTGCCATGACCGTGACCTTCTCCATCACCATGCTGGTGGCGATGCGCCTGTTCGACAGCACCGTTTCCAGCGTGAAGGAAAAGGAGAGCATGTACAATAAGATCGCGGAGGTGGACCGCTACGTCCGCAGCAACGATTATTATACCATCGACGAAACGACTCTGTACGACCGCCTGACGGCGGGCTACCTGCTGGGCACCGGCGATAAATACGCCCGGTATTATACCGCCCAAGGTTATACAGACCTGATGAATACCCAGAACGGCACCCTCGTGGGCATCGGCGTGGAGCTGGCCATCGACCAGTCCGGCTACGCCAAGGTGACCAAGGTCTACGATGACTCTCCGGCCCATGAGGCGGGCATCACCGTGGGGGATTACCTCACTGCCGTGGACGGCACCGACATCAAGAACCTGACCGGCGTGGAAGCCGTCCAGACCAAGCTCCGGGGCGAGAGCGGCACCACCGTGAACGTCACGTGGCTGGACAGCGAGGCCACCGAGCACACCGCCGACCTGACCCACTCCGGCTATAATACCACCACCGTGGATTATGAGATGCTCCAAGACAACGTGGGCTACATCCGGATCCGCCAGTTCGACGGCTCCACCCCCAGTGAGCTGGACTACGCCCTGCGCAGCCTGAATGCGGGCGGCGCGGTCAGCTTCGTGTTTGACCTGCGGGACAACGGCGGCGGCATCCTCGACGACGCCATCAGCTGCATCGACCTCATCGTGCCCGAAGGCACTGTTGCCTACGCCGAGGACAAGGACGGCAACCGCACCGCGCTGGGTTCCAGCACCGGCGACAGCATCATCACGCAGCCGCTGGTCTGCCTCGTCAACGGCAATACTGCCAGCGCGGCGGAGCTTTTCGCCAGCAGTCTCCGCACCATGAGCGGCGCCCGCCTTGTGGGCACCACCACCATGGGCAAGGGCACCATCCAGAGCAGCCCCCAGCGCCTGTCCGACGGCAGCGCCGTGGTGGTCACCGTGGCAAAGCTGCTCTGCGGCGACGGCTCGTCCTTTGACGGCACCGGCCTGACCGTGGATGTGGATCGTACCCTGACCGCCGACGAGCAGACCGCCTACTACGACTACACCACCTCCACCGACCCCCAGATCCAGCGCGCCGTGGCCACTGCCCAGCAGATGACCGGCACCACCACCGTCTCCGGCGTCAATGAAGCCGACAGCACCGCCGACAGCGCCGCTGACAGCGCCGCCGCCGCACCCGCAGAAGGGGAAGCAGCGAGCGGAGCCGCCAGCGCAACGGAAAGCGAAGCCGCCAGTGGGAGCGAACCCGCCGCCAGCAGCGCGGGAGCGGGGGAATAAGGGCCTGTCGGAAGCACAATCTAAACCTAGGCCCTGCGTTGCCTCTGCCGGGCTTGCCCTCTCCGTCATCGCTTACGCGATGCCACCTCTCCCAAAGTGAGAGGTTTTGGATGTACCGGAAGGTTTGCCTTCTCGAAAAAGCTCCCCCTTTGGGGGAGCTGGCGCGAAGCGCCTGAGAGGGCGAGCTCGCTGGCGGGGAGACTTCGCCTCAGTTTAGCTTGAGCTTACGATGGGATAGACTTTCAGAAGGCTTAATCTAAACTTACGCGGTGCGTTCTTGTCAGCGGGCTTGCCCTCTCCGTCATCGCTTCGCGATGCCACCTCTCCCAAAGTGAGAGGCCTTGGCAGTCCGCCAAGTTTCCGGTTTGGAATCTTTACGCCCTGCTGCCGCAAGGGGAGCCGAAGGCGCTGCGCTCAGACTTCACGCCTTTGCCAAGGGCTCCCACTTTGGGGGAGCTGGACGCCGTTAGGCGGCCTGAGAGGGCGAGCCCGCTGGCGGGGAGACTTCGCCCCGGTTTCGCTTGAGCTTACGATGGGATAGACTTTCAGAAGGCTCAATCTAAACTTACGCGATGCGTTCTTGTCAGCGGGCTTGCCCTCTCCGTCATCGCTGACGCGATGCCACCTCTCCCAAAGTGAGAGGCCTTGGCAGTCCGTAAAGTTCCCAGTTTATACTTTACGCCCTGCTGCCGCAAGGGGAGCCGTCAGGCGCTACGCTTAGACTTTCTGCCTTTGCCAAGGGCTCCCCCTTTGGGGGAGCTGGCGCGAAGCGCCTGAGAGGGCGAGCCCGGCAGAGGGAACCTTGCGCCTTTGTTTAGCACTGCGCAAGATAAGGCAAAAGCAAGCCCGCTTCCGGCGAGGCTTCGCCCGGTTTCGTTTGAGCCTACGACAAGACCCCCAACCGATCCACGAAAAAATCTACCAACAAAGGAGCCCCTATGCCAGAACTCACCGACCTGTCCTATGTCCGTGCGCTGTGCGAAAAGTACGATTTCGCGCTGTCGAAGGGCTTCGGCCAGAACTTCATCATCAACCCCGGTCTGCCCATCAAAATCGTGGACGCCAGCCGGGTGGACAAGCGCTACGGCGTCATCGAGATCGGCCCCGGCATCGGCGTGCTGACCCGCGAGCTGGCCAAGCGCGCAGCCAAGGTGGTCTCCATCGAGGTGGACGAGCGGCTGCCGCCCCTGCTGGCTGAGACGATGGCCGGCGTGGACAACTTCAAGCTGGTCATGAACGACGTGCTCAAGGTGGACCTGAAGGCCCTCATCGCCGAGGAGTTCCCCGGAATGCCGGTGGCCGTCTGCGCGAACCTGCCCTATTACATCACCAGCCCCATCGTCATGAAGCTGCTGGGCGACCGCCTCCCGGTGGAGAGCCTGACCGTCATGGTCCAGAAAGAGGCCGCCGACCGGCTGGCCGCAGCCCCCGGCACCCGCGCTTCCAGCGCCATCAGCTGTGCGGTGAGCTACTACGCCCAGTCCAAGATGATGTTCACCGCCGCGCCGGGCAGCTTCTACCCGGCCCCCAAGGTGACCAGCGCCGTGGTTCGGATGGACATCCGCCCCACCCCCGCCGTGCAGGTGGCCGATGAGGAGGGCTATTTTGCCCTCATCCGCGCCGCCTTCGGCCAGCGCCGCAAGACCGCCGCCAACGCCATCGCCAGCGGCCTTTCCCGCCCGAAGGAGGGCGTCATCGCCGCCATCGAGGCTGCGGGTTTTGACGCCCGCATCCGCCCCGAAGCCCTCACGCTGGAGGACTTCGCGAAGATCCAAGCGGCACTGGCAGACCAATAACGCCCTGCGCCCTTCGGCCCCTGCCGGAGGGCTTTTGTTTTGCCGCCCGGCCCAAAACCCGAAAATCAGCCTTGCCAAACCCGCCCGCCGGTGGTATACTATTCAGGTAACGTGTGCTAGTGTGGCGCAATGGCAGCGCAACTGATTTGTAATCAGTGGGTTGCAGGTTCAACTCCTGTCACTAGCTCCACGAAAAAAGACCTCAGAGCTTCACTGCTCTGGGGTCTTTTGCATCTCTACTGCAAGCTGGTTTGGTGGCCAACATCGGAAATAATAGCGAAGCATCGCTGTAAATCGAACTTGGCCAGCATGGCCGGGTTCAACAGGGGGGTGACCAAGTTCGAACTTGGCCAGCAACCGAAGTTGGCCAACCAGACCAACATTCAAATTAAAACATAAGAACGTAGTTATTTTTTAAGTTGGTCATCGGATTTACTCCAGTCGGAGAAGGAGTACCACCGGTTGCAGCCATCTCTCTCCCGGATCGCCTTCTTCGTGATGCGGCCGCTCTTTACCAGCTCCGCGTAGGCACGGTTGTAGGTCTTCTCGCTGCACCCGATCTCCTTGGTGACGGCGGCGCGCAGCTCGCTGCTGGCCATGCTGCCAAGGCGGCTCTCGGCCAGCGCGTTGAGGATGGCGGCGGTGGTGTCGTCCTTGGTCTGGGCAAGGCGGAGGCGGCGCTCCTCCATGAAGTCCGCGTCCTTCTTGTCGGTGGAGCCGTCGAAGATGGCCCGCGCGGTGGGCACGCCGTTTACGGTCACGTCCTCGATGTGCATCAGCACGGTCTGGGCGGGCTTGGAGTAGCTGCTCTTCTCGTGGCTGAGGTAGATCTGGCCCTCGGTGCTGTTCTTGCAGCGGCCCATCATCAGCACGCTGCGGGCAATGTCCCACAGGTCCGAGCTGTCGGCGAGGCGGCCACGGCCCGAAACGCCCGGCCGCTTGTTGGTGTGCATGGAGATGAGGGTGGCGAGGTGGTACTTGGTGCTCAGGCTCTTCAGGGGCAGCACGGCGCCGCGCATCTGGTTGCGGCTGGCCATCTCCACGTCGGGGGGCAGAAAGCTTTGCAGCGGGTCTAAGATCAACAGGATGGGGTTGATCTTCGCCACAAAGGTGGTGATGTCGTCGTCTCCGATGCAGAGCTGGTGGCCGGTGCGCAGGTAGTAGTCGTCGGCACTGACGACCATCACCTTGGACATGTCGGCTCCGGCGGCGGCGATGCGGCCCTTGAGCACCTTGCCGGGGTCGTCCTCGCCCGCAAGGATGAGCACCCGGCCGGTCTGGGCGGGCGGTTCGGGGAAGAAGCCGCTGGTCTGCCCGGCGGTGACGTAGGCGATGAGCTGGGCTTGCCAGATGCCCTTGCCGGTGCCGCCGTCGGCACCCAGCAGGGAGATCTCGCCCCGCGGCAGGACATCCGGCACCAGCCATTCGGTCTCCTCGCAGGGCACATCGCTCAGGCAGTAGGGCTCCGGGGCCTTGGCGTAGTGGTGGTCGTGCCATGCCATTGCGGATTCCCAAAAGGCGTTGTCGTCCTCACGCTGGCGCTTGGCGCACCCGGCACGCCATGTATCGACCTGAGAAAACTTCGTGCCTACGGTAGAAACAGCATCCACAAGGTACTGGTACCGTTCCTGCTCATCGTAGGGGTCGTGATTGATGTATATCAACAAATAGGTGTAGTCGTTCAGCAGTTCCACAGCCGGGGTGGTGGCAAGATACTCCTTGAACGATGCGAGAAATGCTTCGCGGTCAGTCGTCATAAAGAATAGTCTCCTTTCTGTTTTAATTTGTGCGTCTGAACCACAATCATTGGTTGTAGTATACACCGGCTGACAAAAGATGTCAAGATTTTTTTGCAAAAAATGGTTGACAAATTTCAGATTCGATGGTAAGATATACAGGCGGTCAGCGATGGCCGTGAAAAAAATGAATCTGGGCGTGTTCCCGAGTGGCCAATGGGGACAGACTGTAAATCTGCTGCTTTTCAGCTTCGGTGGTTCGAATCCACCCGCGCCCACCAAACAAGAAAAATCCGAACCTGTTTCCGATTGGAGAAGGGTTCGGATTTTTCGTTTTCTTCGGGTTTGAGAATGAAGGCTCCCGTGGACGGCGTAAAACTCCGATACCTTGTCACAGACCGTAACCACACAATAAGCGTTTGGAGGACACGATGATGAAGTACGATGAAAGAGCCTGCAAGTTTAACATGGATACCGGGTATGTGGAGTTGACTCTCCAAGATGGGAGAAAAATTTCCATTGACTGCACCGGGGTCGAGGATGCGCTGGATGTGACCATGGCGCAGAGGTCAGAACTGGACTACCTCATCTACAATGACCCGCTGGGCTATGCGGACTTGATTTTGAATGGCGACCCAGAGGAATATTTGAAAAATGCAGCCGGGAGCCATGGGCTAGAAGATTAAG
>ERZ1673700.981-NODE-981-length-31943-cov-6.138359_pt1 | contig 31943 bp, 15 predicted proteins | sample MGYA00580230_ERZ1673700 | MGnify/ENA primary metagenome ERZ1673700 (study PRJEB41218, sample SAMN15661782) | gut metagenome | host: Homo sapiens | place: Canada: London | collected 2015-08-20/2019-03-30 | study: EMG produced TPA metagenomics assembly of...
GGTGTTACTACATCTAAATCTTGAATTGTCATTCTTTCACGAACAACTCTTTCTAGTCTTGTTAAACCAATTCTAAATTGGTTTTGTAACAACTCACCAACACAACGTATACGTCTATTTCCTAAATGATCTATATCATCTATTTCGCCTAATTTATGGTCTAAATTTAATAGGTAGTTAACAGATGCTAAGATATCTTCTGTTGTAACATGTTTTGGAACTAATTCATCATATCTTTGTTCTATTGCATGATGTAAATCTTTTTCATCTGTGTTGTCTAAAATATTTTTTAATACTTCATAATTTACCATTTCTTTAAAATGTAAATCTGAAATATCTACATTTGTAACAAAATTATGAATGTTTACTGTTCCATTTCCTATTATTTTTACTGGCTTATCTTCTACTCTTACTTCTACAACGTTTATACCAGAATTTTGGATTTCGTCAGCCATATCTTTTGATATAACTTCTCCTGCTTCTACAAATACTTCACCTGTTTCTGGATTTACTATATCTGTATGTGCAATCTTTCCTTCTATTCTTGTTGCTAAACTTAATTTTTTGTTGTATTTATATCTACCAACTTTTGCTAAATCATATCTTCTTGCATCAAAGAATAATCCGTTAAATAAGTTTTTAGCAGCATCAACTGTTGGAAGTTCTCCTGGTCTTAATTTTTTGTAGATTTCAATTAATGCTTCATCTTGAGTTTTTATTGGGTCCTTTTCTAATGTTACTCTTAATTTTTCTTCATTTCCAAAGAAATCAAGTATTTGTTCATCTGTTGCTAATCCTAAAGCTCTTAATAATGTTGTTACTGGAATTTTTCTAGTTCTGTCTACACGAGCATAAAAAACATCATTACTATCTGTTTCATATTCTATCCATGCACCTCTTATTGGCATTACTGTTGATGTAAATAATTTTTTACCTGTTTTATCATAGGTAAAATCATAATAACATCCTGGTGAACGCACTAATTGGCTTACTACAACTCTTTCTGCACCATTTATAATAAATGTTCCACTATCTGTCATTAAAGGGAAATCTCCTAAATAAATTTCTTGCTCTTTAATTTCTCCAGTTTCACGATTTATTAATCTTACTTTTACATGTAAACGTGTAGAATATGTAGCATCTCTTTCTTTAGCTTCTTCTAAAGAATATTTTGTTTTTTCTTCCATGTAGTAATCAAAAAACTCTAGAACCAAATTTCCTGAATAGTCGATAATTGGTGAAATGTCTTTTAAGACTTCGCCTAATCCTTCCTCGACAAACCACTCGTAAGAATCTCTTTGCACCTTAATTAAGTTAGGCATTTCTATAAAGTCTCCAACTTTTGCAAAGTCTTTTCTTGAGCTTTTTTCATGCTTAATTTCTTTTAACAACTAAATCACCTCTAAAACAAAATATAAGCAGTTTGAAAAAAATTGTATATGAACATTGAAAAGTCCCTCTTGCATTTAAAATTTTATACTAATTTCCAAACTCCTGCTTTATAAGTTTTTCCATTAATATATCCTTTTAAATCAATTCCTCTTTCCAACTAATATAACCGTTTTTAGGCAACAAAAAGGCATGCTGGCAATTACCTATTTTTTTCTTTTGCCAACCTACCTTATTTTTTTAATTACTTTTTTCTAAATATTTTAATTATTTTTACCACCTTTTAGCGTTTAAAATACCTTTTGTATCATAGCATAATTTACCATGTTTTGTCAACGAAATATAGTAAATTTTTACATATTTTTATTTAGTAAAAACTGTATATACAGAATCTTACATTTCTGTCATAATTTAATTTGTAATTTTATATTTCATATGATATACTACAAAAAAATATTATAATAATTTAAGGTGGTTAAAAATGCACGATAATAATACAAAAGATAATAACAATCAAAGAAATTTATCTAATGCTTTTGAGGAATTAAAAAAAGCTAGGAACAATAGTATACAAGCAAAAAAAGAAACACCTAAAGAAGTAAATGAGACTAAGCAAGTAAGTAAAAATACAAATAATTCGACTTCAAAACCTAAAAAAGGAAAACCTGCTAAACCTCCAAAAAGCAAGAAAGAGAAAAGAGTAAAAGCAGTAAAAACCAAACACGAACCAAAGCCAAAAAAGTCTAACTTTAATGGCTCTTTTAGATATAAATTCGATACTTTGAAAAGCAATAAAAAGAAATTTAGGCAATTTATTATCTTATCTTCGGTTTATTTGTTAATTATAATTGCTTTAATTATTTTTATTGTTACATATATTTCTAATAAAAATAAAACAGAGAATCCTTATGGTGATTTTAGCACTTACGAAAAAAACACAAATCCATTTAATATTAGTCAAATACTTATAGATAACACAAATTCTACTAAGACAAAAGAAAAAACTTATAGGGACAAAGAAATTCCTTATTCTACTAAATATATAAAAAATGATTCTTTACCAAAAGATGAAAAAATAGTTAAACAAGCTGGGGTTCCTGGTTTAGAACGTGTTAATATTATCAGAACATATGAAGGAGCAGATTTAATTGATGAATCTACTTCTAGTATAGATATCTTACAAGCTCCTGTAGAAGAAATTGTTGAGGTTGGTACTTCTGATTTCTTGGTAAATTATAATGTACATTTAGGAGATACAATGTATGTTATTTCTACAGTTTCTTTAATGGATGCAATTAACAATGGTTCTGAGATTTGTAAAATCACAAGATATATGGATGTTGTTTTATTAGAAGTTGTTGGTGATTGGTGTAGAATTTCTTTTGATGGACAAGAAGGATATGTTCCAGCATCTTCATTAACATCACAATCTACAACTCCTGGTATCGTTTCACAAAACAAAGTACAAAGAATTGTATCTAAATTAAACTTTAATATGGCATTAAATGTTAAGAGTGGTTTATCTCTAGATGATTACAAACGTATATTAGCTGATGAGCCAAGAGATGTGAATAAAGTAATATATAGTAATGCTGAAGCATTTTATAATGCAGAACAAAAATATAATGTTAATGGACTTTTATTAGTAGCCATGGCAATTCACGAAAGTGGATGGGGAACATCTGCAATATCGTTAGACAAGAGAAACTTATTTGGTTATGGTGCATATGATAATGATGCATATAATTCAGCTTACACATTTGATACATATGCAGAGGGAATAGAGTTTGTAGCAAAAATACTTGCTAAAGCTTATTTAAATCCTGCAGGAATGACATTGTCAGATGGTGATACTACAACAGGAAGATATTATTCTAGCCCAACACTTACTGGAATTAATACAAGATATTCTACAGACCCTAACTGGTGTACAAAAGTCTTTTCATATATGACATATTTTTATGATAAACTATAGGGATTTAGGGACGGTGTTCCTTTCCCTTTTATAATATTTTCGATAGGGATTTTAGGACCGTCCCCCCAATCCCCTTTTGGGACCGTCCACAATTCCTGATTGACTATTCAAAAATTTCTAAAAGGAGATTCAAATGAAGAAATTGTTAAAAAAGAAGGATTTAATTATTTTATTAGTATTAATAGTTATATTAATAAGTTTAATTCCTTTCTATATTTTAAAGATTAGAGATATTATTTATAGCAATAAATTTGCAACTTATTCTTATGAAACTTATACAAATTATACTAACCCAATTTTTTCTATAGAAAAAATTGTATATTATAGTAATGCTTTTGTAACAGATAATAGTTCAGATGGTAATTTTCAAAATATAAATATTGGACAATATACAGATATAGCTATATACATTAATAATACAAATGCTTCTGATGAACTAACTGATAAAAATACAATTGCCGAGCTATATATAGATAATATTAAAGTTACAAGTAATTCTAATAAAGGTACAAAAACACTATGTTATAAAAATCCATATTATTTTGCAACCTATAAAGGTTTACAAGAACCTGAAAATGGAAGAATAAATTTTAATATTATAACTAATAACAAAGATAATAAAGAAAGTGCATATAACAATCCTTCTTTTTACCAAGATTGTTCTAATCCAATATCTTTAGGATATATAAACAAAGATATTGTAACAAACTTTGAAATAGCAAATACAGATACCCTTTCTTTAAATGGAACTATCTTACAAAAGGCTAATATTACTTTAGATGATCTAACTTTTAATATGAGCTTTACAATACATATAAAAAATAATAAAGGTGAAGAATTTATTTGCAATGTAGACAGACCTGTTTTAAGTGATGAAACTAGCTCACAACTTCTTAATGGGTATATTGCAACTCAATATTCCCCAGATAAAGGAACAGCGCAATTTATAAAAATCTCAGATTAGTAATTTATAGCCGATAATAATGTATAATTTTCACCTATTCATGAATATACATGAATAGGTGATTTTTTTGAGAAAATTAAAATTATTTATTTTAAATGGGCTAGTTTTAACTGTTATATCTATTTTTCTGCAGTTAATAGGTGTTTCTTTTGGCGTATATATTTCTAATAAAATTGGTGATGAAGCAGTTGGTTTATACCAACTATTAATGTCTACATATTCCTTTGGAATCACACTTGCTCTTTCGGGAATTAACCTTGCCTGTGTTAGAATTGTATCTGAAGAACTCGCAAAAAATTCTTTTAGAAGTATAAAAAAAGTAATAACGAAATGCCTTATTTATAGTCTGTTTTTTGGCAGTCTAACCTTTTTACTATTTTGTATATTTGCAAATATGATATCTACATACATATTACACGAGAAAATCTCTCCTTTAACTATATGTATAATGGCTATCTCTTTCCCTTTTGCTTCTATTTGTTCATGTTTAAATGGTTATTTTTCTGCTGTTCGCCATGTAGTAAAAAGCGCTTTTATACAAATACTAGAACAATTTTTCAAAATTTTATTAGTAAGTTACATGCTAAATACTATATTTGACACATCTATTAATTCTGCATGTAGTTTAATTGTTCTTGGTAGTTCTATAGCAGAAGGCATTACCTGTATATTAATGTTTATTACATATATAAAAGATAGGAAAAAATTATGTAGCAAAAACGATATATATATACCACAACCTAGCACAGGGATAACTAAGCGAATATTTAAGATTTCACTTCCGATTTCCTCTGCAACTTATATAAAATCTGGGCTTGCAACACTAAAACAAGTTGTTATACCATTAAAGCTAGAAGCGTCTGGTTTAAGTTGTAGTGAAGCTCTTTCTAAATATGGTATGATTAATGGAATGGTCTTTCCTATAATACTATTTCCTAGTACTTTTTTAAGTTCCTTTAGTGGATTACTTATTCCCGAATTTTCTTCTTTTAATGTAAGAGGTGAAAATAATGTTATACAAGATTCTATATATAAAATATTAAAATATACACTGATATTTTCTTTTTTTATTATTGGAATATTTTTATGTTTTTCTAAGGAATTAAGTTTATTAATTTATAGTAATACTGAAATTTCTAAATATATAAAAATATTAGCTCCTGTAATTATTTTTATGTATTTAGATAGTATTGTTGATGGAATATTAAAAGGTCTTGATAAACAAGTTAGTGTTATGATTATAAATATTATAGATTTAATAAGTAGTATTTTACTTATCTCTTTTTTACTACCGGTATATGGAACCTTTGGTTATTTAATTGTTATTTTTATAAGTGAAATTTTAAATTGTATTTTAAGCATATGGGTTTTAATTAACACAACTAAAATAAAATTTAAATTTAAATTATGGATATTAAAACCCACTATGATTTTGCTTATAAGTGTCGTTATAACTAATCTTTTAAAAATAAATGCGATTGCTATTATTCCTTTACTAATTAACATATTAATCTACAGCAGTGCATACATTTTATTTAGCTTTATTTTTAAACTTATATCTAAAGCTGAAATTAGGAATTTTATTACGCTATAAGTACTAATAATTCATCTTGAGTTATTAGTTCTTTTTTTAACAAATCTTCTGTAACTATATAATGAAGTTTTATATTTATTTTTTTATCCTCGTTAGATATCTCCATTATATCGTGATGTTCTGCCATATTATATGAGTTCATATCTATCTCATCTAATAAGCTAATATTTTTTCCTTCTCTATTTAATGTGCAAAAATATGCCCAATATTTGTATGCCAAATTGTTAGCATCCTTTTTGTTACAAATCGTAATAAATATTGTATCTTTATCGGTCACAAGTTTTATTCCTTTAAAAACTTTGTTATCTTCTATTAATTCAATATTTGTTAAAGATTTTATATCTTCTCTTAATTTTTCGTTTATTAAATTAATTGTTTCTTTTGTATTGTTTTCGATATAATTTTTTAAAGCTTGTAATTTTTTATTCACAATTAATTAGTCTCCTTTCCAGAGTTTTTACGTTAATATTAAAACATATTTATTAAATTTTTACAAGAATAAATTATCGATATTATTCGTCATCTTTCGACAATATGTCTTATTATCTTTTACCTAAGGTTAAATTTACCGTATTGGTGTTATTCCCTCTTCTATACTCTATTTTTATACTTTCTCCTGGATTTTTAGTATAAATATATTCTTTTATATCATTCATAGTATATATTAATCTATCATCTATTTTTAATATTATATCACCTTTTACTAAACCACAACTTGCTGCTGGACTATTTGTAGTTACTGCCTCTATATATACACCACTATCTAATTTAAAAGTTTTATCTATATATGCAATAATGTTTTTGTCATATCCAGAGATTCCAATAGAAGGTTCATCAAAATTACCTGTAGTACTATATTTTTCTATTATTGGTTTAACTACGTTTATTGGTACTGCAAATCCAATTCCTTCTGCAGTATCAATTTTTAACGAATTTATTCCTATAACTTCACCAGCTGTATTTATTAATGGTCCACCACTATTTCCTGGGTTTATTGTAGCATCTGTTTGAATTAAATCTGTCATTAAGACTTCTTCATTATTTTCTGTAAATTTTAGTGTTCTTGCTTTTGCACTTATTATACCTGATGTTACAGTTCTCTCAAATTCATAACCTATTGGATTTCCTATTGCATATACTGTTTGCCCTGCTTTTACACTAGTTGAGTCTCCCAGTTTTACTGCCTGTAAGCCTTCTAATTTTATTTTTACTATACTTAAATCCAAAGTTGCATCTGCCCAAACAACATTAGCATCATATGTGTTTCCATTCTCTAATGTAACATAGCAACTACTATATCTATCTCCTGAAACATGTTTATTTGTTATAATATAGCCATTTGATGATACAATAACTCCTGTTCCAAGCCCCAGTTTTTCTATTCCATCTTGTGTAAATATAGAACTTCCTATTTCTTTAATTTTCGAAATGCCAACAACACTATGGTTAACCTCTTCTATTATATCTTCTATCGTTGTATCTTGACTTGTAACATTTTGTACAGTTTGAGTTGTTCTTTCCACTTTTAAGTCCTCATTTATTTTTCCCACATCTGTTCTAATATATAATCGTATAAGTGATGCAATTAAAACTATAGTTAATATTATTATGAATACTGTAAAAACATTTTTTCCCGCATTTTTTTTATTTCTTTTTACTCTTCTATATTTTTGCATAAAAAAAACCTCCTTTGGAAAACTTTTCTTATACCTTTATGTTTTCCAAAAGAAATTTTTTTTAATCATGTATTTTTAAATTTCTATTGAAATTTCTAGCAATATATATATATAATAGCCTTATATTAATTTACTTATTATGGGGGGATTACTTTATGGAAAAATATCAATTAACTTTTCCACAATTATCACTTTGGAGTGTAGAACAATTTTATAAAGGCACAAGTATAAATGTCATAACTGGATTTATAAAAATAAATGAAACTGTAAACTTTCATTTATTTAACGACGCTATAGAAATATTAATTAAAAATACTGATATCTTTGGAATGCATCTATCATACGAAAATGGCGAATTAACACAAGTTTTGACAACACCTAAAAATAAGGGAATTCGCTTAATAAATGTATCTTGCAAAGAAGAATTAGAAAATTTACAAAATACTATTGCCAAAACCCCTTTTAATATCTTTGAAGACGACTTATTCGATTTTACTATATTTAAACTTCCAGATAACACTGGGGGTGTTATTGGGCGCTTTCATCATATTATTTGTGATGCATGGGCTACTAGCTTAATAATTACTAGAATAATGACAATTTATCAAAATTTATTGAATAATCTATCACCTACTGAAGGGATTAATTTTGAATCCTATGTTAACTATATTGTTTCTGAAGAATTATATGTAAATAGTCCGAAATTTAAAAAGTCAAAAGAATTTTGGCTTAATACTTTTAACTCTAATTTTTCCTACAGCTATTTGTCTTCGAATGTTTCTAACTCTTGCACTGCAGACAGAGCAACATATTCGATTGAAAAAAATCTAGCCAAAAAATTAAATGATTTTTGCGAGGTAAATTCTATTTCTTTACCTTTATTATTAATTTCTGTAATTGGAATTTATTTGGCAAAAATTAATAATAATTCTTGCGCTACAATTGGCCTTCCTATTTTAAATAGAACTAATTTTAAAGAAAAAAACTCAATCGGTGCATTTATAAGTACTATTCCTTTTAAAATGGATATTGATTATAATAAAACATATTTAAATTTTATTTTAGATTTAAAAAAGGATTATTTTAATATCCTTAGAAATCAAAAATATCCATATACAGCTATACTAGAAGATTTAAGGAAAACAACAAATATATCGAAAAGTCTTTATGACATTTCATTTTCTTATCAAAATGCCAGAGATAATAACCAATTATCTTCTATTAATTATACTACTGGTTGGGTATTTAATGGTTGCGTTTCTAATAATATGGATATTCATATATATGACATGGACAACACAGGTGATTTATCAATATTATTTGATTATAGAAAAGATTTATTCAAAGCTTCTGACGTTGAAGAAATATATAATAATTTGATAAATATTTTAAATCAGATTATATCTAATCCTAATATTTTATTAAATGATATCTCTTCGATTGATAAAAATGTAGAAAATTTTATTACGAATAACTATAACAACACAAAAGCCGAATTTCCAGGGAATACACCTATTATAAAATTATTCGAAGAACAGGCAAAATTATCTTATACTAAACTCGCCCTTATAGAAGGCGAAAAAGAACTGACCTATGCTGAACTTCTTAATAGTGTTAATAATTTAGCTTATAATCTTTCGAAAAATGGTCTTAAATATCAAGATAAGGTATGCTTGTTTTTTGACAACTCTATAGAATTGGTTGTTTCCATACTTGCATGTTTAAAGCTAGGCGTTTGCTATATTCCTTTAAACACTTCTTTTCCTTTTGAAAGAGTTAAATATATCATGAATGATAGTAACTCTGCCAAAATTTTAACCAATTCTAAAAACATTTCTAAATTAGCTGAATTTAACAATTCTATAGTTATAGATTATGAAAATCTAAATTTTGAAGCAAAACACTCATATAATGAAAAATTGCTAAACTCAAATGATTTAGTATATATAATTTACACCTCTGGTTCTACTGGAAATCCTAAAGGTGTACAAATTGCAAATAAAAGCTTAGTAAACTACATCTATTGGTGTACAAAACAGTATGTAACAACTACTCCATGTAATTTTCCATTATATTCTTCTATTGCTTTTGATTTAACAGTTACATCAATATATACACCTTTAATCTCTGGTAATTCTATTTATATTTATAACAATTCAAACCCAGAGTTATTAATTAAGGAAATTGTTGCTGATAAAAAAATACAAGTTCTAAAATTAACTCCAGCACATCTTTCTTTATTATTAGATGTTGCTACTCCAGATTCTTGTATTAAAGAATTAATCGTTGGTGGTGATATTTTAACTACCGAAACATGTAAAGCTATTATTAATAAATTTCATAATGGAATTAAAATATACAATGAATATGGTCCAACAGAAGCCACAGTTGGTTGTATGATATATGAATATAGCCTTTTGGATGATTATGTTTCTGTTCCTATTGGAAAACCTATTAATAATGTACAAATATATTTGTTTAACTCATGTATGAATTTAATGCCTTTTAATACTATTGGAGAAATGTATATAGGTGGAGATTGTTTGTCTAAGGGATATTTAAATCTACCTACAGTAACTGAAAATAGTTTTATAAAAAATCCATTTAACGAAAATGAAATTTTATATAAAACTGGAGATTTAGCTAAATTACATCCAAATGGATCTATGGAATATATTGGTAGATGTGATTTTCAAATAAAAATAAATGGATATAGAATAGAAACTGGAGAAGTACAGTCTCAAATTTTAAAGTATCCTAATATAAAAGATTGTTATGTCATAGATATGCAAATTAAAAATAATAAAGAACTTTGTGCATACTATGTAGAAAATAAACATGTGGATATAGATGATTTAATTTCTACTTTAGATAAAAAATTACCTAATTACATGATACCTAAACATTTTATTAAAATGGGCAGTCTTCCAATGACTGTTAATGGCAAAATAAATAGAAAAGAACTCCCTTTACCAACAATAAAAAGAAAGGTTGCTATTGTTAAACCTGCTAATACAATTGAAGAATTACTTTGCAATATTTTTTGCAAAGTTCTGGAAATAGAAGAAATTAGTACAGTAGAAAATATTTTTAACTACTATGTAGATTCTCTTAGTTTAATAAAAATTCAAACTATCTTATATTCAGAAGGATATAATTTGGATACACAGGACTTTTATAATAATAAAACTATAAAAAGTTTAGCAGATAAGATTATAAATGGCTCTGCATCAGAAGAAGATTATGCAGAGAATTTTAAAGATGTAAACTTTTCTATATCTGATATCCAAAAAGATATTACTACAAATATAAATTTCAAAAACATTTTTCTTTTTGGAGCAACAGGATTTTTAGGAATCCATATATTACATGAATTATTACTTAATACTAATTCTAATATTTATTGTTTAATACGAAGGAAAAATGGTTCTATTCCTAGACAAAGGCTAGAAGAAAAATTAAAATTTTATTTTCCAACCGAAAATTTGGAAAAATATAAAAACAGAATTATAATATTAGAAGGTAATTTACTAGATGAACATTTTGGATTAGATAAGGTTGTTTATAACAAACTTATTCGAGATATTGATATCTGTATACATTCTGCAGCTCTAGTGAAACATTATGGGGACTATAATTTATTTCATCAAACAAATGTAGTCTCTACAGAAAAAATTATTGATTTCTGCAATGAAGGGCATAGTGTATTGGAATATATATCTACAATCTCAGTATCTGGATATGGCTTAGTTAATACTCCTGATACTACTTTTACAGAAAATAATTTATATATAGGTCAAAATTATAAAGAAAATGTATATGTACATAGTAAGTTTGAAGCAGAATACCTAATTATAGAAGCATGCAAAAATACTAATTTAATAGCTAGCATTTATAGAGTTGGTAATTTATCTAATAGATATACTGATGGCGTATTCCAAGAAAACGCTTACGAAAATTCTTCATTAAATAGAATTATTGCTTGTATAAACTTAAACTGTTATCCTAAAGAATTTCAAATTTTTCCTTTAGAATTTTCGCCTGTAGATATCTGTGCACATAATATAGTAAAATTATTGCCTGACCAAAATAAAAATTTAAATATATATCATCTATATAATAATAATGTTACTAACTTTTTAAATATTCAACATTTATTGGAGAAAAATAATATTTACTTAAAAGCTATTTCTTCAGAAGATTTTAAAAAACTTTTAATAGAACAATCCAATAATTATTTTGGTTTTGCAAATATCATAAATAACAAAGTTACTAGTAATTTAAATATTTCAAATGAATATACTGATTCTATTTTAAAAAAGCTTAACCTAAATTGGCCAATAATTGATGATTTATATATACAAAAGATTATTGATTATTTAATAAAAAATAAATTTATAGGAGAAAAAACAAATGAAACTAGAAAAGAATAAAATTTTTACAATAAATTCTATACCCAAATTAGTAACAATAAATATGATAATTTTTTTATTAATTTGTATTATATTGTATTTAATTATACCATATGTATTAAATTATCCGCCTAATTCTATAGATAACGATTTTCAGGTTGAGGTAGTAGGAATTAAATATACCTCTCAGTTTATTGTATTAGCTACAATACTTTCCATATTTATATTAGGTGCATTAACTTTTTTATATAATATGCTTTCTATTAAAAAAATAAAAAATAAACATACGAATAAAATTGATAAAAAACAAGTAGAAAAAATAAGGAAAAGAAGTTTTAGTTTTCCTTACATAACATTATTACTTACTCTACTTGTACCACCTGCTATAGTTTGTTTTTGCCTTGTATTATTTAATACTACGCCAGAACTAAATCTAAGAATTACAATTATCATTTTTTGTATGTCAGCAATATTTGCGATTTTTTCGTATATTGTAAATAAAAACTTTTTTGTTAATACACTAGTAAAAACTGCAAAAATATCTAACAACAAAGCTACTGGACTAAGGCTTAATCTATATACAAAAATACTATTACAAATGTTACCAATATTTTTATACTCTTTTATAATTATATTGCTATTATCTCTTTCTCTGTTAACTACAGAAAAGGGAAACTTATTATACAATTTGTATCGCCAACAGCTTTCAAATTACTTTTCTAAAGAAGAAGTTTATGATTTAGCTGATTTGCCAAATATTCTTAAAAATAATATAACACTGCAAAATGAACAAGATAATTTCTTTATCATTTCTTGTGATACTGATAATGTATATTATTCCGAAGAAGAACTAAATACTTTCTTTAAAAAATATTTGAATGAATTTTATGAAAAAACAAATGGTCATGTATATGATAACTATGGTCAAAATATAGAAGCTTCTGCGATAAAAGTACATACTACAAATGGTGATTATTTCATTGGCGTAAGATTTTACGTATTTTCTTCATCATTTATAACACCATTTATTATTGCAGCCATCATATTACTTTTCTTTAATATCTTATTTGTTTTATATATAAGTAAAGATTTAAGTAATGATATAAAAACCATAAGTAGACAATTATATGTAATCGCTGCATCAGATAATATTTCTAATGAGCATAATTTGCCAGTTACTTCTAATGACGAACTTGGTGATTTAACTACAGCATTTAATAAAGTTCAAGATAAAACAAAGGAATATAATACTACAATTAAGGCTAACCAAGAAACTCTTATGGAAAGCGAACGTCTTGCCTCTTTAGGTCAATTAATTGGTGGTATAGCACATAACTTAAAAACTCCTATAATGTCAATATCTGGTGCTTCTGAAGGCTTATCTGATTTAGTAAAAGAATACGATTCCTCTATTGATGATCCAGAAGTAACTTCTAAAGATCATCATGATATTGCAAATGACATGACCGAATGGATTGATAAAATTAAAACATATACTTCATATATGTCTGATGTAATAACTGCTGTTAAGGGACAAGCTGTAAATCTAGCATCTGATAATACTGCATATTTTAAAGTTGATGAACTTTTAAAATATATTAATATCTTAATGAAGCACGAATTAAAAAATGCTTTGGTTTCTTTAAATATACATAATTATGTAAGTTCTAAAATTCAAATTAATGGAGATATTAATGCATTAGTACAAGTAATAGATAATATGATATCTAATTCAATTCAATCTTATAACGGAAAAACAAATCAAGTTATAGATTTAACATTAAGAACAAATGATTCTAATTTGTTAATAGAAATTCAAGATTATGGTTGTGGTATGACTAATGAAGTTAAAGATAAATTATTTAAACAAATGATTACAACAAAAGGAAAAAAAGGTACTGGCTTAGGTTTATTTATGTCTTATTCAACTATCAAAGCACATTTTAATGGTGATATAAAATTTGAATCTGAACATAATAAAGGAACTACATTTACTATTATATTACCTTTATCATAAAAAATTTTTGCTTTAACTTTTACTATTAAACTAATTACTAGGTAATTTTACCTTGTTTCATAGGAAAAAGGAACTATAAATAGCTATAGTTTCTTTTTTTGTACTTTTTTTGACTTTTTTCTTGCTTTTATGTGTTTTTATTTATATAATTTCTATATTAGGAGGTCTGTTATTATGAGAAAGAATCAAATTACACCCCAAAGTGCTGATTTTAAAATAATTGCAGTAGATGATGAACAAGGAATTTTAGATTCATTATCTATATTTATGAAAAGATCTGGCTATAGTTTTGTTGGCATAACAGATCCTATGGAGGCCATTAACCGTGTAAAAAATGAACATTTTGATTTGATGGTACTAGATTTTATTATGTCGCCAATTCATGGTGATAAAGTTGTAGAAGAAATTAGAAAATTTAACAAAGATTTATATATTCTTCTTCTAACTGGTCACAAAGATTTGGCTCCACCTTTAGATACTATTCATCAACTTGACATTCAAGGTTATTGTGAAAAAAGTGATAAATTTGATCAATTACTTTTACTAATAGAATCTGGTTTAAAATCTGTAAGTCAAATGCGTACAATAAGTAAAATGAATGAGGATTTGCAAAAAGCCTACATGGATAGTATAGAAATACTAAGGCATACTGTAGAAGCTAAAGATCCTTATACCAAAGGTCACTCTGATAGAGTTTCTGAATATGCAGTTTTACTTGGAAAGAAACTTAATTTGCCTGATGAAGATATCGAGAAATTAAGAATTGGTGGTCTTTTTCATGATATAGGAAAAATTGGTATCCCAGACAGCATCCTTCTAAAAGAATCTACTTTAACAGATGAAGAATATTCAAAAATTAAAGAACATCCTATAATTGGATATAACATGCTACAACATGCTACAATGTTTAAAAATATTTTAGACATTGTTAAACATCATCATGAAAAATTTAATGGTACTGGATATCCAGATAAATTAGCAGGTACAAATATTCCTTATCTTGCTAGAATCACTTCTATAGTTGATAGTTTTGATGCTATGACATCTAGAAGAAGTTATAGAGATTCTTTACCAATGGACGTTGTAAAATCTGAAATATTACAAAATTTGGGCTCTCAATTTGACCCAGAAATAGGTATTGTTTTCCTAGATATTTTAGATAATGATTTTAATTCTATTAAACAAATACAAGAAAAGTACTAAGATTTTTTGTATTTAATATAATTAATTAAGGAGGGGATTTAAAAATGGTTTTAACTGCTTCAGAAACTAGAAGGCAAGCCAGAGAATCTTTGAAAGGAAAATGGGGAACTGTAGTTTTAATAACTTTAATATTTGTAGTATATTCTGTTTTAGTTGGATTACTTTCTTCTATTCATTTTTTAGGATTTTTAATTTCTATTGCAGCTATTGTCATTGATATTCCAATACTATATGGTTTTATGATGACTATGATGAAGTTAAAAAGAGGAGAAAAAGTAGAATATTTCGATTTCTTTAAAGATGGCTTTGCTAATTTTAAAAGAGCATGGTGCGTTACAGGAAGATTACTTCTAAAAATGATTGCTCCACTAATATTAATAATAGTTGCTGTAATTATAATGGTAGTTTCTATTATTGCATCTTTCGCAACTGCATTCGCAGTAGGAATAAGCTCTTCTACATCTGTTTTAGGTGGTGCATTAGTTGGTGCTAGTGCTTTAACAATAATAGCATATATTGTAATACTAGCTGCATACATATGGCTTTTCATAAAATCATTAACATATGGTTTAGGTATGTATATTGCAATTGACAATCCAAATATGAAACCACTTGATTGTGTTAACCAAAGTAAAGAACTTATGGATGGAAATAAAGGTCGCTTATTCTGCTTATATCTTTCATTCATTGGATGGATTGTTTTAGCTGCTCTATTATCTTTAATACCTTTTGTTGGCTGGATAGCAACAATTGCTGGTACATTAGTATTAACACCATATATTGGATTTGCATCAATAGTATTTTATGAAAATAGAGCTGGTATAGATTCTTCTGCTACAGTCGCTGAAGGTACAGTATCTTCTGATAACACAAAAGAAAATACAACACCAAATGAAATAAAAGAACAATCTGGTTCTCAAGACGTAAAAGCAGAAATTGTAGATATACCAAATTTAGACCAAAATAAGGATGAATAACAAAATCGGTAATTTTGAAACATTTCTGGGGATTTAGGGACGTTCCTTAAATCCCGATTTTTAATTTTATTTATTATATAACAAAAAATTAAACACTTCTTATACATATTGTATATGAAGTGTTTTATCGCCTATATAACTATCCTATTTTCATAGAAAGTTTTACTTTTTGTCTTTCACTATCTATTCCAATAACCTTAACCTTTACGATATCTCCAACAGAAACTATGTCTGATGGATTTTTTACAAATTTTTCACTCATCTCAGATATGTGGACAAGACCATCATGTTTTACACCTATATCCACAAATGCTCCAAAGTCAATTACATTTCTAACAGTACCTGTTAATATCATACCTTCTTTTAGGTCTTCAAATTTTAACACATCTTGTCTTAATATTGGTTTTGGCATATCCTCTCTAGGATCTCTACCTGGTTTTGATAATTCATCTATTATATCTTTTAAAGTCATTTCCCCTACATTTAATTTTTGGGTAGTTTCTACTACATTTAAACTAGCTAATTTTTTTCTAATTTCTACTAATTTATCTTTATCCTTTAAATCCTCTGTTCTATAACCTAAAGTTTTTAACAATTCTTCTGCTATTTCGTAACTTTCAGGGTGTACTGCAGTATTTTCCAATGGATTAGCTCCATCTGGAATTCTAATAAATCCTGCACATTGCTCGAATGCAACTTTCCCCAATTTAGGAACTTTAAGCAATTCTTTTCTCGTTTTTAATTTACCATTTTCGTCTCTATATTTTACTATGTTTTTAGCTATAGTTTTATTTATTCCAGAAACATATGAAAGAAGTGATGGTGTGGCTGTATTTACATCTACTCCTACCTTATTAACACTATCTTCTACAACTCCTGCTAAACTTTCTTCCAATTTCTTTTGATTTACATCATGTTGATACTGGCCAACACCTATAGATTTTGGATCAATTTTAACAAATTCAGCAAGTGGATCTTGAAGTCTTCTAGCTATAGATATTGCACCTCTTATAGAAACATTTATATCTGGATATTCTTCTGTTGCAAGTTTTGATGCAGAATATACAGATGCTCCTGCCTCACTTACTATTGTATATAAAACTTTATGGTCACATTTTTTAATCATTTCTGATACAAACATTTCAGATTCTCTTGAGGCTGTCCCATTTCCAATTGCAATCATATCAACGTGATCTTTATTTATTAACTTAACTAATTCCTTCTCTGCCCCTTCTACGTCGTTCTGTGGCTCTGTTGGATATACTGTTGTATAATCTAAAACTTTTCCAGTTTCATCTATTATTGCAATTTTACATCCTGTTCTATATGCAGGATCAAATCCCATAACTGTTATACCTTTTAAAGGAGCTCCTAGTAATAATTGTTTTGCATTTTTTCCAAATACTTTTATTGCTTGTTCTTCCGCTTTTTCTGTTAAATCTGATCTTATTTCTCTATCTATTGATGGTTCTATTAATCTTTTAAAACTATCTTGAATTGTATCTTTTAGATATTGTGCAAACTGTGTTTCACCTTTAATTATATCTTTTTCTATTTTCTCTAAAATTTTATCTTCTTCTTTTTCTATTTTTACTTTTAAGAATTCCTCTTTTTCTCCTCTATTTATTGCAAGAATTCTATGACTCGGTATTTTATTTACATTTTCACTGTAATCATAATACATTTCATAAGCGGATTTTTCCTCTGGCTTTGTAGCATTTGTTTTTATAATTCCTTTTGAATATACTATCTGTTTAATTAATTTTCTATACTCTGGGTTATCTGATATCATTTCTGCAATAATATCTAATGCTCCTTGTATTGCCTCTTCTATAGTTTTTACTTCTTTCTCTTCATTTATATATTCAGTAGCTATTTCTTTTATATCTTTAGTCTCCTCTTGAGATAAAATAATTTCTGCAAGAGGTTCTAATCCTTTGGCTTTTGCAACAGTTGCTCTTGTCTTCTTCTTTTGTTTATATGGTCTATAAATATCTTCTACTTCTGCAAGTGTTACAGCATTTTCTAAATCTTTTACTATCTCTTCTGTCAATTTGCCTTGCTCTTCTATAGAATTTGTAACCTCTTCTTTTCTTTTTTCTAGGTTTCTTAAATAATTTAATCTCTCTCCAAAAGTTCTTAAAACTTCATCAGAAAGACCTCCTGTTACTTCTTTTCTATATCTAGCTATAAAAGGAATTGTATTCCCTTCATCTATTAATTTTATAGTATTTTCAACCTGTGATTTCTTTATATTTAATTCATTAGCTATAATTTGTATAATTTTCTCCATTTTATCTCCCTTCGGGATTTAGGGACGTTCCTTAAATCCCTATTGTACAATAGGGATTTAAAGAACGTCCCCTTTTCCCTTTTCCTTTGCTATTTTCTATTTTCTATTTTCTATTTTTTATTTTTTATTCAATTCCTAAATATTCATTATAAGTACATTCTTTGTCTACTACACTTCCATCTTTTTTTATGTCTATTATTCTATTAGCTACAGTTTGTAATAATTGATGATCATGTGATGCAAATATCATATTACCTTTAAATCTTTCCATTCCTTCGTTTAGTGCTGTAATACTTTCCATATCTAAATGGTTTGTTGGTTCATCGAACATTAAGAAATTTGCACCTGATAACATTAATTTAGATAATACACATCTTACTTTTTCTCCTCCTGATAAAACTTTTACATTCTTTAAAGCTTCATCCCCAGAAAATAACATTCTCCCTAAAAAGCTTCTTACATATGTCTCATCTGGATCTTTTGAATATTGTCTTAACCAATCTGTTATACTTAAATCTTGAGTAAATAAATAACTATTATCTTTTGGAAAATATGCTTTAGTAATAGTTGTTCCAAAAGATACTTCTCCTTCGTCTGGTTCTAACTCTCCTGCTAGTATTTGGAATAATACTGTCCTTGCATTTTCATTATCTGCTAAAATTGCAATTTTATTGTCTGTTTTTACTGTAAATGATAAATTATCTAATACCTTTTCGCCATCTACAGTCTTACTTAAATTCTTAACTGTTAAAATATCTTTTCCTGGTTCTCTATCAGGCTTAAAATCTATATATGGATATCTTCTATTTGATGGTTTAATCTCATCTAATTGTATTTTTTCTAATGATTTCTTTCTTGATGTTGCTTGTTTAGATTTTGATGCATTTGCACTAAAACGTGCTATAAATTCTTGTAACTCTTTTATTTTTTCCTCTTTCTTCTTGTTTGCATCTTTCATTTGCTTTAAAGCTAACTGACTAGATTCGTACCAGAAATCATAGTTTCCTGGATATACTTTAATTTTTCCAAAATCAACATCTGCAATATGTGTACAAACTTTATTTAGGAAATATCTATCATGAGATACAACAATTACTGTATTTTCAAAGTTTATTAAAAATTCTTCTAGCCATTGTATCGTTTTTAAATCCAAATCATTTGTTGGCTCGTCTAATAATAAAATATCTGGATTTCCAAATAAACTTTGTGCAAGTAATATTTTTACTTTTTCTCTATCTTCAATTTCTTTCATTTGTTTATAATGATTTTCTGGAGAAATTCCTAAATCATTTAATAATGTTGCAGCATTTGTTTCTGCATTCCAACCATCTAATTCTGCAAATCTTTCTTCTAATTTTGCGGCTTTCATGCCATCTTCTTCTGTAAAATCTTCTTTAGAATAAATTTCTTCTTTTTCTTTCATAATGTTATATAATTCTTGATTTCCCATTATAACAGCATCTAGTACGTTATAGTCATCATATGCAAAGTGATCTTGTTTTAATATAGATATTCTTTCTCCTTTATCTATAGTTACATCACCTTTACTTGGTTCCAATTCCCCAGAAAGTACTTTTAAAAAAGTAGATTTTCCTGCACCATTTGCTCCGATTATTCCATAGCAATTTCCTTTTCCAAATTTAATGTTTACATCTTCAAATAGTATTCTTTTACCAAAACGTACTGTTACACCATTTACAGATAACATATTTTCTCCTCCTTTTGAGCTTTGCCCAATTATATCATACCTAACGAAATCGAAGATTTCGATGGTTGCTTAACTCTGCATATAGTCCTTCTCTATTTTAGTCAAAACTTTTCGAGATTGACTTATTTTAGCTTTTGCTATTATATACTATTTAGTACAATTTTACAACTTACAGCTTTATTTAGAATTTCCATTTATTGTTTTTCTTTCGTCTTCTATTACTTTTAAAATATGTTCATCATCTGTTTGTATCATATCTAAATATACTAAAGCTTGCTTGTTTTCACCATTCTTATAAGCTGCTGTAGCCATACTTAAAAAATATGTATTTTTAATATCTTGAGTTACTGGTTTCTCTTTCATATTTTTTAACTCATTATAAAATTCTTTTGCATCGTTTGTCTTTTGATATTTTCTCATTATTTTGTTATATTCCACACAAAATTCACGAGATATCATTTTCTCTATAAATAATGTTATTAGAAAATACACAACACTAAATAATATTACAAATATCACCTGTGTTATTATGAATATTTTAATATCTGGAATATCAAAATATTCAAATAAAAATATTATTATAAATTCTAAAATTAAAAATACTATTAAATATACCTTATCTAATTTATTTTTCTTCATTTGTTTTTCTCTCCTTTGAATACGCATTATTATTTATAAAAAAAGCAGATGCGAAATTCATTTATATAATTATAACTTGATTGAATAATTTCGTTACCTAGTTATAACCAATTTAAAACAATAAATTTTGCGTCTGCTTTTTATTTAACTTAACATATCTTTCTTTTTTAACCATAAAACAGAAATTATTGTAAGTAATGTTGCAATAAAAATCATTATCCAAAAACCTAATGGATTACCCTCAAATGGTAATTTTACATTCATTCCCCAAAAGCTTGCAATCATTGTTGGAACTGCAATTATTATTGTAATTGATGTTAATGATTTCATGACACCATTTAGATTATTTGATATTATAGAAGCATAAGCATCCATTGTACCATTTAAGATATCACTATAAACCTTACTCATTTCTATAGCTTGTTTATTTTCTATTATGGCATCTTCTAATATATCTTCGTCTTCATCATATAACTTAATATTTTTTATTTTTAATGTTCTTTCCATAACTGCTTCATTTGATCTTAATGATGTTGTTATATATACTAGTGACTTCTCCAAACTTAATAGTTTTAATAACTCTCTATTTTTCATTGAGTTTTTTAATACATTTTCCGCAATTTCTGTTTCTTTATTAATCTTTTTTAAGTACTCAAGATAATCTGAAGAATTATTATACATCATTTGTAATATAAATCTACTCTTTTTATATGTACAAAAACTTTTGATTTTTCCTGTTTCGAATTTTTTTATTAAGCTACATTCTCTCAATGTTACTGTTATAAAAAAATCATCTCTTACTACAATCATACCTATTGGCATTGTTGCATACATATAGCCACCACTTTGAGATTTTTCTGTAATTGGTATATCTATAATAAATAATATTGTATTATCTTCATCTTCTATGTCAATTCTGGCTTTTTCTTCATTATCTAGAGCGTATCTTATAAAGTCTTCCTTAATATTAACATTTTTGCAAACTTCTTTTATTTCATCTTCCGAAGGATCTACCATATGTATCCAAGTTCCTCTTGTATATGTATTTACACTTTCTAGTTTATTTGTCTCCATATCTGTATTATATAGTCTTATCATATTATAAATCCCCCCTAGCTATATATTTTTACTAAATAGGGATTTTAAGAACGTCCCCAAATCCCTAGCGATATCTCTACTTTCCTAGTTTAAAATAGGAGCTTTAAGTTAAAAGCTCCTATTTAAATTCCTATTATTAAGTTTACATATTTTTTATTTCTTTGTCAAGTTCTTATTATAAAACTTTCTTCTTTATTACTATAATTCCTATAACTAGTATTGCTAAACTTACAATTGTAACAATTATTAATGTTAATTGTTTATTAGCACCAAATGGTACAACAAATGTTAATATTTCTGCTCTACCTGTATCTATCTCTTCTATATTTTTAAGAGTTGATGGATACGTATTTCCTGGAATTTCTACTACTTCTTTTCTTGTAGTATCTTCATAATATGGTCTTCTACCATTTTCAATCTCTAATCTTATAATTTCTGCTATATTTTGCATTTCTTCGTCATCTGTTGTATCTTCTGTTCTTGCAATTACTCTTGTTAATGTTAGAACATCTTTCATTTCTATATAGTCACCATGTCTTAAATATTGCGCTGTATCACCTGGTAAATTAGTTACTAGTATTTCATCTATTTTATCTTTAGCTTCGTCAAAAGCACCAGGTTCTAGCAATGTTCCTCTATATTCATTTGGAATTTTTATAGATTCTGCTCTATTCGCAATTATCTGCCATAATTTATCACTTTCTATAGTTCCTGAAGCTGATGCTGCACCATTTCCTTGTGTTACTGCATATGTTACCCTTCCATTTTGTTTTGTTAATTCTGCATCATATTGTAATGAATTTGGTACATATTCAATTATTGCTGTAGTTCTAATTGTGTTTTCAGAATTTCTATTTGAAACTACACCTGTATAATAATATGATTGATCATTATAATCCAATTCACTATGATTTCTTAATGTAAGTGTATATCTTACATTTAATGTAGATCCATATAATAGGTTTTCATCTACTGTTCCTATAACTCTACCTTCAGATAGTAAATTACCATTTTGTCTATCATAATTATTTTTTACCCATGTTAAATTAGAAGTTTGTTGATTTGTATCAAAAATTGTTGTTCCATCTGTAGCAGTTAGTTTAACCTGTGATACATATTTTTCTAATACAATTTTTGTTCTTGGTCTTTCAATTATTCCAAAATCGACATTTTGTACTTTATATGCTGTCTTATCATTTTTTAAATATTCAACTTCTAATGCCATATCTGCTGTATCTGCAGTCATATATGTGTTTGTTGCTAATGTTGACAATAAACTTGGGTTGTTTGTTTTTGATGCATTTAATACTGTTGCAACATCATATTTATAATCTTTACTATATGAATTTACAGCTTCCCTTCTAGAGTAATCATCTGCTGCATCATTTTTACGTGGTGTTGTATTTTGATACCAATGCTTATCTGAAGCTTTATAATCATTCTCATTATAAAGCGTAGATTTATAATCTTGTCCTGTATACATTTGGTCATTCTTTTGTGCTTCTACTAAACATGTATAATCTCCATAAGTAAATCTAATCAAGTAATCTCCTGGAATATATCCAGATAATGTATAGCTTCCATCTGGGTTACTTCTTGTATCTACTTTATTTAATGAATTAACATCATTATTATTTTTACAAATAAGTTCTACATTTACTTTATTTACAGCATTTTCACCACTTTGATATAATCCATCACCAATTCTTTCATTATTATTTATTTTTGATTGAAGTGGTGTATCTTCGAATACAATACCTTGTATTGTTCTTTCTGTATCATCTCTTATTAGTTTTACACCAGGTGCTGAATCTGCATCATCTTCAAATACTTCTCTACTTCTTTTTGTTTTCTCTGTTTCGGTTAAGTTTTGGTAAGCATTTGTTTTTGATTGTGTAACAAAGTTTTGTACTTTAGAAGATGTTGGGTTCATATTATCTGGTGTTGAATCACAATCTATTAAACCTGCATTTTCCCCAGCATTTGCCATTACACGACCTTCGGTATCTTTTCTTTCATCTGTATAAGTATTTCTATATCCTGCTATTTCTGCATAATTTTCTTCTGTTGTTTGTCCTTTTTCTAATACTTCTCTTAATGTATCATTTGAAACTTTATATTGCATAAATATCCATTTTTTATCTGTTATTCCTTCATTTTCTAAACTTGTTGTATGTAATTTTTGATATGTTTTACCATTTCCACTTATATTTCCAGAAGAAGACCATTTTATAGCTCTTCCATTTTCATCATAAGAATTTACCAACTGATATGAAGGATCTGCATAATCGTTTAAATCTAATATATATCCTGTAATTTTTCCTACAGATTGATTCTTTATTTGTATTTTATAAGTTACATATACTTGTAATTTATCTGGGTCTGAATCATATCTTGCTTCTGATTTGTATTTTAAGTCTGACTTTCTTAATTTTCTTTCATAATCATGTACATCAGTACCTCTTATATCTACTTTTAATTCTGCTCCTTGACCATTATATTCATATGTATGGCTCTTTCCATTAATAGATACATCAACTTTCACCAAGTCTTTTCTTAGGTTCATATCAAATATATCTCTTTCTTTAATACCTAAATTTATATTTTCTAATTCGTCGCTTGTATTGTTTTTGCCATACGTTTTTTTATTGTTTGGACCATTAGATCCTGTATAAGCATATATATTAAACGCGCTATTTGTAGTATCATTCCAATCTGGCACTTTATGACTTGCATTTACAGGTGTAAATTTATTATTAAATGCTCGTCTCTCATTTAAACCTTCTGTCGCATATGACCTTAATTTAGCTGCCGCTGATGTTTCATTGTATGTTGTTGCTTCATATATTTGGCCATTGTATTTAAATCTAATATAGTAGTTATATGCTTTTGTTCTATGGGTAAATTCATATTCTCCCTTAGAATTTGTATATTTTGTTTCTAGTTCTTGATTATTATCTGCTCTATACAATTTTACTTCTATTCCGGATACTGGCTTATCTCCACTATCATAATATCCATTAGGTGGTCCATTTGCCTTTCCTACTTTTTCATCTAGAAAGACTTTTCCTCCTAAATCTATGTAGCTTTCATTGTATACATACATACTACCATCATCATCTAAACTTACATTCATTTTAGTAAGATCTGTAAACGTTTTTCCATTGAATGTTGCATAACCTGCAATTTCAAATCCATATGGTACATATACTTCTTTAATTGTATAATCACCTATTAATACCTCATCTAATACTAATTTACCATTTTTATCTGTTGTTCCAGAATATTGTTTTTTTCCACCACTCCATAATTCATATTTTGCTCCTGGAACACCAACATCTTTTAAGTATTTATCTCTTTTATATATTTTTAATTCTATTATTCCTAGAGCTCCTGGAAGCTTAACATGGTCTTCTTCGGTGTCTGAATCTGTTTCACTTCCCCAACACTCTAATATCTGGCATTGATTTGGATCCGAACATCCATATCCACCATGAGTACCTCCAGTAGCATAACAATGTAATTCATATCTATATTGTGATTTTATGTATAATGTTCCACTAACATATACTGTTACACTTTTTATCTCTTTAACTCCTGTTGATTTCTTTACATATATGTAAAAATTTTCGCCACTTACTATATTGCTTACACTATAATTTCCATTACTAGATGTCGAATTATTTTTTAATGTTACTGTTCCTTTATCTGTACTTATAACAACTTTTGTTACATCTCCTGTATAATTTACTCTATACGCACCTATTTGATATGTACTATCATTATATTTCTTCCAGCTAACTTTTTTAGTAGGCGAAGAAATATTTGCTCCAGAACCTGTTCTACTTATTTCATATAACCATGTTCTGGAAACAACTTGATAGTAATGTTCACCACCAGAAGCAGAACCACACAATGGTTTTTCACCTTGTTGCGTACAGTTATATGGTTGTGATGAATCATATTCTATTAGATTATCAAATATTATATTAAGTCCTGTTTGGCCAACATAATAGGCATATGTTTTTCCCGAACCAAAGAATAAATAATAAGCTAATAACATGAGCAAACATATTAGTATTCTCTTTATTACTTTCATTTTCTCCCTCCCCTCTATTATCTATATTTCTTAATTATAAATAGTCCTACTCCAATTATTGCTAATAAAGCGACCATTCCTAAGATATTTAATACTATTCTACCTGTGCTTGTTCCTATAATTAATTGTGCATTTGATGTATTATTTTGTGTATTACTTTCTTGTATATTATTACCATCTGTTGCATTAATTGTTGCAACATTATTAATTATTCCTAAATTATCATTTGTTAGTTTTATTGTTGCAATTAGTTTAATTTCTCTTGTTTGTCCTACTTCTATTTCACTTAAATTTGTATAACGAAGTTTTCCGCCTTCTTCATACCAACCACTATTTGATGAAGCATCAAATTTTAAATCTTCTGGTAATTCATCTATAATTTCTGATATATAAGCTTTAGATTCACCTAAATTTGATATTTTAATTGTATATTCTATTGTTACTTCAGTTCCAACTAAATTCTTAGCAGCAACTTCTAATTTCCCAATTCTTGTTCCTTTATCATAACTATAGTTTTGTACTTTACCTTTTGGATTTACTGTTCTAATTTTATTAAGCGATTTTTCTATAGAAATATCAAAATTTCCTAATTTTATTAATCCCATATTTATAGAATTAATATTACTATTTGTTATTTCTATTACATCTGTCATTCCAACATATTCTGAATTTCCTCCTATAGTAGCTGTTCCAGCAATTGCTTTAGAACTTAATGTATCACTTACACCTTCTTGTCTATAGTTTGTTATTTTATATATATTTCTATCATATTTGAATATAACTATATATCTACCTGCTGGTAACCCACTTAATGTATAACCTGTAGAAGTTGAAGTTGCTTTTATATCTGCTCCTGTAGAATCTTTTACAACTTCTGATGTATCAGCATTTACAACCATTATTTCATTTCCATCTAACAATTGTTCTGCTGAATCCATTGCTCCATTTTCATTACTATCTAGCCATATTGATCCACTAATACTATATGTATTTGATGGGTCTTCTGGATTGTTTGGATCATCTGGATCAGTTGTTCCACTTCCATCTCCTTTAGCATAATGTTTTACTTCATTTGATGTTGTTGATTTTACATATTCTCCATATACTCTTGAAACATTTGTTAATGTTGTATCTTGTTCTATATCCTGAACTGTTGCTGTAATTTTAATATTTATTACTCCACTTGGTGGTAACATTGTAGGTATTGTTAATTCATTCTTTTCCTCATCATAATTTGGACGTCCCTCTGAAGTATTTGTACTAGATGAATCTCCTTCTTGATCTAATGTTTTTGATAAATCATAATTTTCATTAATCTCAATAAAGTCAGTATTACTTCCTGTTCCATTTATATATCTGTTATATTCTAATGTATCTGCTATTATTTCTTTAGGCAATGTATCTACTATATAAATTTGTGAATAAATTTTATCGCTCTTGTTAGTTACCTTTATATTATATGTAATTTGATCTCCTGCTTTTACTTCTTGATTTTCTGTAGGAGAACTTTTTTCTATTGTTACCTCTGCAGCTTCTATTGTATTTTTTGCAATATTTGATTTATATGTTTCATTATCTACAAAAGTATTTGCAAACATGTCTATAGAATTTTCTATATTATCTACAGTTGTTACTTTTGCTAAAAATTCAAACTCAGCTTGTTGACCACTTTTTAAAGTTTTCATATTAAATGTTAATAAATTATTATCATTAACTTCAATTGTTGTATTATTTTCGTCATCTGTACCAAGTCCGTTAGAAATTACTTTTGGTTCTGTTACTAAGATCTCTTTAGGTATTTGTATAGTTGTTGTTAAATCATTGATGTCTTCATCTGTAATGTTATTTATTATAAAACTATATGTATATTCATTACGATTAACCATATATGTTCTTTTCATAAAAGATAATTCTGTTTTTATTTTAGCTTTTTTTATGATATTGGTTAATTTTTGTGTGCTTTGGTCTATTCCATTTATTTTTAATATAAAGTTTGTTTCTACAGTTTTAGTTTCTTCATTATCAGATAAATTCTTTACTCTTAATTCATATTCTATTGTTTGTGTTTCATTAACTTCTAATTTATCTATAACTAGTTGTACAGTCTTTTTCTCTGGTTTTTCTGTATATACTCCAATATAATTTCCAGCTGTACTATCTCCACCTGGATCTGCATATGGACTTTCATTTTTTTCAAGATAAACCAAATTTTCAGGTATAGGCATTTCTATTGTAACATTTTCTATACTACTAGAACTGTTATTTGTAACATCTACCTTAAAGTTGATTACTTCTTGTTCATGTATTTCCATATTATCTTTTAAAATAGTATCACCTAATTTAGGTGTAATTTGCATATTTATAGAATTCTCTGCTTTAACATTATTGTTATCAGTAATAATATTATTTGAAATATTAGGTGTTTCAAGACCTAAAGTTTGTGTACTTTCTAATTCTTGATTATTAATACTATATTTAACAGTATAAGTAGCATAAGACTTTTGATTTGGTTGTAAATTGCTTGGAATTTTTATGTTATACATAAAATCTAATTTAGCTCCTATACCAATATTACCTTCTAAAACAATTTTATATGATTTTATATTCTCAAAATTATTTACATTTTCTTGCCAAGAAGAACTATCTTCTGCAGGTCCACTTTCTTCTGAATAATATATTTTTCCATTTATTCCATTTGTTTTTAAGGCTTCAGTTAATATTGTATTAAATGAACTACCTAAATCTTCTCCATTTATTTTTTTATTATTTTCAAAAGGTATTCTTCCTAAAATCCTTACATTACTCATATCAGACTGATAATTATTAACTAATGTAGTATTTATTTTGGCATTCTTTTCATTTGACTCAATTGGTAGTTGCCCCATAACTACATTTTCATCCATTGTTCGTTTTGTTTCATTTTCTGCATAGCCACTTAATTCACTTATTGTAATCAATCCTGATTTAGCAACTATATTAAATGGAAATTCCATACTATCTTTACCTTGTAGGCTATATTCTGTAGCTTTAGCTAAATCATTAGAATAACTTAATTTTATACTGCTAGTTTTACTTGGAACTGTATCTTTTAATCTTATTACTGCAGGAATTATTATTTTTGTTCCTTCTTGTATACCTAGTTTATAATTTGTTTCTTCTCCTGTTAGCTTTAATACTAATACTCTTCCATTTTCCTCTAAACGAGCATATTCAAATTTTAATTCTGTATTATATACTAAAGAAATTTCCCCAGCATTGATACTTTCTATTTCTTCTGGAATTGCAATTCTTATTTCTGGATTTTTAAATAAATCATATTGATTACTATTTGTAACTAAATTTAAAGTTAAATTAACATTATTATCTACAAAAGGCATTAATTCTGTATTATCCATTTGTAGGTCTATTTTTGTATATGTTTCATTTAAATTTAATAAACTTGCATATTCTTTTTCTATACTTATCTTTTCATTTATTGCATAAAACTCTTTAGTTTGATTTATGTTATAATTTAATTTTGAATCTATTACTTTATAGTTTCTTAATTCTATTATTCCTTCAACTTGAGGTTTACTAATTTCTATTCTTATATTAGTTTGTTGAGTTGGATAACTTAATTCTAACTCTCCATTAGCATTTTTTTGTGTATTTTTGTTTATCGTAGCCATTAAATTATTATTACTATCATATATATTTATATATCCATCATCACCAAGAACCTTATGGAATAAGTCTTCTTTTACAGCTATAGATCTAAAATATATTTGATTTGTTGCAAATTCATTTTTATCTGTAACAAAAGAAGGTAATATAGAATTTACATTAATATTTTCTACTGAATCTTTATTGTTTATATGTAATTTATAATTTAAATTATATCCTGTTTCATTATAATTATCATAAAGGAAACCTTTATTTATAGTATCTGTAGTATATATTTCCGCAGTTACATTATTTCCTAACTGCTCTGTGAATTCATAATTATTTGTGCATTCCTTTGAAGTAATTTCTGTTCTTGAATATAATTTTATATCTGCCTTAACATATGTTGCTAATTGTAATTTATTATTTAATAATTCATTTATATTTTGATCATATATATATGTAATTATATATTCATCTGAAGCATCATAAAAAGCAATTTCTCCATTTTGATTAACTGTATTATTTACAGTAATTTCTATATTTCCGGAATTTTGATCATAATTATAATTATCGGTATTAAAATCTTTACCAAATTCATCTCCATTTGTTGCTTTAGTACTATTTGCAAATACTCTAACCTCTGAAGGTAATGTATTATTAATTTTTGGTGCTGTAACATTTACTTTAGATTGTTCTATTGGGCTTTTTCTTTCTAATTGTTTTAAGTTTATTTGTTGTTGTATTAATGTTTTTTCTCCATAAGGTAAAACATTAGTAATATTTGATAACAATTCGAAGTCTGTATTTAAGTTCCATTTAAGTCTAATTTTTAATTCTTTTTTTATCTCTATATTTTTTCCATTATCATTTACATATGTTGCTGTCATGACAATACTTGTTTCTTTATCTAAATAGTCTAATTTTAAATTATCATTTTTTTGCATACTTAATGGTATTTCTAATATAGTATTATTATTTACATCATTTAAATTTATAGAATTATTTTCCATAAGTTTAATCTTTTCACTATCGATTTTTTGCATACCAAAATTAGGATCTTTAACATCTATTTTTATATTTGTTAAATATCCTGAATTTACATTTAAGTCAAACTTTAATTTAGCTATATTTTCGTCTGTTATTTCTGTATTATGTTTTCGTTCTTGATTTTCTTCAAAATAAGCATCAAAAGTTACATTCCTGTTATTTGTATTGTTTCCTTGCTTTTCTAAATCATCTGTAGCAGCATAAGCATTAGTTGGTATTATAATTATTTCACTTATTAAAATAACCAATACTATTAAAGCTGCTATTAACTTGTTAGAACTGATATTATTGCCCTTCATGTTTCAGCCTCCTAATTTGCAATATAGTTACCTATCTTTATATAAATCATACTATTTTATTATATAATTATAGTCACAAGTTTTTTACAAGTAAATACATGCAGTTTGCTGTATTAGATTAACAAGTTTTCTTTCTTTACGGCTCCTTATTTTAGATTTTAATATTATTTTTTCTTTACATTTTATTTTTCTCTTTATTTTCGCTTTGTAAAACATATAAAAAAAATAATTAACGAATATTTAAATAAAAGTTGCTTCTATTTAATAAACATAAAAAAAATTTTTGATAATAACCTAAAACAAATACTAAAAACGAAAATAGAGACTACAATTAATGTAGTCTCTATTTTATATATTTTTTATTTATATTAGTATTAAGGTAAATATTTTGCTGGATCAACTCTTTGTGAACCATTTACTCTAACTTCGAAATGTAAATGTGCTCCACCCTTAGGGTTACTTGGTGTTGGTCTTGGGCTTACATTACCAGTATTTCCTACTGTCATTATTTGTTGTCCTTGTGATACTCTTTGTCCTTCTTTTACTAATCTGCTTCCTGGCTTTCCATGTGCATATAATGTAATGTTACCATCATCATGTAGTATCGCTATGTATTCTCCATAACTTCTATATTTCCCTATTAAGTTTCCATTTAAATCATAGTTTGGAATAGTTCCCGTTAATGTTTCTGATATAACAACTGTTCCACTTTTAGCTGCTACTACTGGTTTTCCATAATTGCCTCCAAAGTCTGCTCCACCATGTCCAGAATATCCGTAAAACCCACATGTTATATTTGCTTTACTTAATCCTGGGATTGGGCATATGTAACCTTTTGAACTAGTACCAGAATTATTATTACCATTATTTCCTGAACCACTTCCACTATTTCCATTATTATTGTTGTT